>Ga0209204_1000059_pt1 | contig 117211 bp, 106 predicted proteins | sample AD_JPNMR2_MetaG_FD_184425 | JGI IMG/M metagenome (GOLD analysis project Ga0209204, IMG submission 184425) | Active sludge microbial communities of municipal wastewater-treating anaerobic digesters from Japan - AD_JPNMR2_MetaG (SPAdes) (version 2) | ecosystem: Engineered > Bioreactor >...
TCAAGGCATTTACTTTGTGAGACTAAACACTGAGACGAGAGACGAAATATCAAAATTCTTGATAGTAAAGTAAGGGTTTTATAAGAATAACAAAAGAGGGGGGCTCTTCGAGCCCCCCTCTTTTGTTCATAAGTCACTCAGTTTTTTCACCCTGTTTTGGTTTTAACTACCGTTACGGGTTTGCCCTTGTAGTAACCACAATGGGGGCAAACAGTGTGAGGAAGTATCGGCTCACCACAGTTAGGGCATTTGACGAACTCGTTAACCTTTACTTTATAATGAGTCCTTCTTTTCCTTGAACGAGCTCTTGAATGTTTCCTTCTCGGAGCAGGCATTTCAATCCTCCTTTAACAGCTGTAGTATTCTAAAGGTATCTATGGGGAATAGCAATTTAGGGCCCGATTATGTTAGGTTTGGAATGGGAGTTTGAAAATTCGCAAAGACTAAGGTAAAATTTATATCTGTAAGGAGGGTAGTATGGCGCATAAGAAGGGTATGGGTTCTTCGAGAAATGGAAGAGATTCGGTTTCTAAGAGGCTTGGTGTTAAGAATTATGATGGGCAGTTTGTAAAGGCTGGGAATATAATTGTAAGACAATGTGGAACCAGGGTACATCCAGGATTTAATGTGGGTCTTGGTTCTGACTATACAATATATGCTTTAATTGACGGTTTTGTTAAGTTTGAAAACAGGAAAGAGAGAACTTTTGTTTCTGTTTACCCAGAATTATCTAAAGTAAAATAATAGCTTTTCCATTATTGTACGAGAGGCATATGTTTCCGAAGAGTGTGTGTGTTTGTGGATGAGGCTTATTTTCACAGCATACATCAAAGTTACCCTTGCGCCCTTCAGCTTATCTTCTTCTTTGAACAGCTTGGGTTTCTCATAGAAGGTTTAAGACTACACGATTATTGTTGGATTTCTTTCAGCATGATTGTACCTGAGATTTTTATTTTCCGCGTTTAACTGATTTTCGTACTTACTTAGCGACAAGAGCGTTACGTCCCTTGAGTATATCAAGAGAGATCTGGAGATTCCGAAAGAAGGAAGCGTAGCGTGTTATTGAGATGTTGGTTTTAAGTCAACTATTTTTAACTCAAAGGATAGGTCTTCCTTAATAATGAAAGAGAAAGCGATGTCTATCTTGTTGGCTTCATTTAAGAGTTTAAGGTATTCATACCCATCGAAGAATATGCATCTTAATTCTCCTCTCGGCACCTGAAGGAGGAACGAAACGTGTTTGTCTTTGTAAACTCTAATGCTTGTCTTATCAATGTTGACATCCCTTAAAGCGAAAATAGGTTCGGGGTTACCCATCCCAAAAGGCTTGAGATATTTGTAGTAATCTGCAAAATTTTCTTCTAAATCCTTAAAATTGACTTCTCCGTCCAATTCGAGAGTAGGTTCAAGGGGAATGTCCCTGAGCATTTTAAGAGCATACTGATTTAGTTCCCACTTAAATTGTTCTAAGTTTTCTCTTCGTATGCGTAGCCCACATGCGAGTTTGTGGCCGCCGAACCCCTCGAGAAATTGGCTAAATCTTGATAGGGCTTCATGCATATCAAACTCTTCAATGCTTCTACAGGATCCTCTACCCATCTCCTGATCGAAGGTTATAAGAATTGCGGGTCTTCTAAACTCCTGCACAAGTTTTGAAGCGACTATACCTATTACCCCGAAGTTCCAATCCTCTGAGTCTAACACCAGTAAATAATTATCATTGAGGTCAAGTTTTGACACCTTATCCATCGCCTCATCAAGGATCCTCTTTTCCTCATCTTTCCTTTTGCTATTCAGTCTTTGAAGGTGTTCTGCTAACTCTCTGGCCCTCTCTTCGTCCTCTGTTATGAGCAATTCAAGGGAATCGTTGGCGTGGGAAATCCTTCCTGCAGCATTAATTCTTGGTGCAAGTACGAAGGAAATATGATATGGATTTATGTCACCATTTGAAATGCCCGATATTTCCTTTAAAGCTCTTACCCCAGGCTTTTCAGAATTTGTAAGTTTGGCTAAGCCTTTTTTTACAAATATTCTGTTCTCTTTAATGAGGGGTACCATATCTCCCACGGTGCCCAGGGCTACAAGGTCAAGATGTCGTTCCAGTTCATTGAGGTCTTCGCCTAAGTATGTGTATAGTGCTTCCAAAAGTTTATACGCAACTCCGACCCCAGCGAGGTTTGTGTCTATGTAGTCCCCGAGTTTTGGGTTAAGGATCGCATATGCATCAGGTAAAATGTAGGGCTCAGGCTTCCCATAAGTCTTATTATTTCTTTCTTTTTCAAATGCAATCTGGTTGTCGAAGAGGGTGTGAGGACTAGTTTCCCTGGTTTTACGTGGTTCATGGTGGTCGGTAATAATTAGATCGATGCCCTTGAATTTTGCTTCGTAGGCACTCTGTAAAGCTGATATCCCCGTATCTACAGTAAGTAGGATTCTAAAACCCTCTTTTTGCGCCTTCTCTATTGCCTTTGATGAAAGGCCATACCCCTCGGAAGCCCGATGGGGGATATAATGATCGACATAAAAACCAAGATGGTCCATTGTCCTAAATAGAAGCGCTGTACCACTTATTCCGTCTACATCATAATCTCCATGGATCAAAACTTTTTCTCTACGCTCCAATGCTTCCGAAAGCCTAACTACAATTTTTTCTATACCTTTGAGCCTATATGGGTCGTAAAGTGAACTTTTTTCAGGATACAAAAACTCCTCAGCACCTTCCGGAGTGATTATTCGTGTTGAGAGGATTATGGAGATAATCCTCGGAAAATCATACCACGAAACAGGAATTTCCTGGTTTTTGAATTTCCATTTCATCTTAAACAAATTTTCAAGGGACATTTTTATTTATTCAATATTTTGCAATATAATTATAGACATGTCGTTGAAGGCTGGGAAGATTACTCCCGAAATTCTAAAGGAGATGTTAAAAAAAATCGAATGTAGCTCACAGGATCTCGTTATTGGACCTTCGTATGGAATTGACGGAGCAGTGCTAAAAATAGGTGAAGAGCTTGTTGCAGTTGCGTCCGACCCCATCACTTTTACCTCTAAAGATAATGTCTATTATCTTTTTGCTTGTAATATAAATGATCTCATTTGTATGGGTGCGAAACCCGAGTTTTTAGGTATGAATGTGCTGTTCGGCGAAGGCATTACGAAGGCGGAAGTTGCTATGACCTTTAATGAAATTGCCCGCTTTTCTAAGGAATTCAATATATGTGTTGTAACCGGCCATACTGAAGTAACCCCGTATGTTAAAGAAACTATTCTTTCTGGGTTTATCTTTGGCAGGGTAATTAAAGAGGTATCACCTCATAAAATATTACCTGGCGATTTGATCGTTCAGCTGAGGGGAGTAGCAATTGAGGGCACCTGTATAATTGCCAGGGAGAAAGCAGGTGATCTTATTAGAAATTTTAGCCCCGAGTTTGTTGAGAGATGTAAAGATTTTCTCTTCGAGCCGGGTATCTCCCTTTATAGTATTGGCATTAAACTGCTTGAAAACTATGAGATTCACAATCTACATGATCCTACAGAGGGCGGAATTATTACTGCTCTGTATGAAGCTTTGAGTGCTTCTGGATGTGGTGGGGTCGTATACGTGGACAGGATTCATATATACGAAGAAACAGCGAAAATTTGTAATTATTATGGAATAAACCCTCTGGGAGTTATATCCTCGGGTTCTTTAGTAGTCTTTGCTTCTCCAGCAGAATCAGAGCGAATGTGCTCCGATTTTGAGAGAGAAGGCATCCCTGCGGAAGTCATAGGCGAGGTCACTGCACCTGGAACAGGTGTTTGGTTGCAAAAGGATGGATCAAGGGAGGAGTTAAAACCTTTTTTGAGGGATGAGATTCTGGAGATACTATGATGGTAAAGTTTATGGTCACAGTGTTAATGTTTTCTGGGTTTGGCTTTTTGTTTGATACACAGGGATATGGGGAGTTGAGAAAATATGGTGGGGATTTAAAGAGGAGGAGTGCCCTGGGTAAGATTGAAATTGAGGTTGAGACCTTTGAATGGAATGGTGTCAAAAATGTAATTTTTGGGTTTCAGAATGTATGGATGGGCAGAGATGTGGGCCTCATCCAGCTCGATCCCCAGGAAGCAGATTACCTTCTCGGGACAGGTTTTAAAAAAGAATTTACTGATAAGTGGTTTGGAGCTTATCTTGATCATACCTGTTACCACAAGATTGATACATTTGTTGATAGGAGTTTATACTGGAACAAATTGAAACTTCTATACAGTAATCAAGATCTCAAAAAGTTTTTCACCCCAGGAATTATATACTATAGGTTAGAAATGGGTTTTTATCTAAGGCATCCTGATATTTCATGGTTAACCGTCGGTAATCCAAATCAGTTTGATTTCCTTGCAAAGTTTCACTATACAGTACCTTACGGTTCCAAAGTGATGCCCTTTTTTGATGTAAGCCTTTACAGCGGTGTTACGTTACAATATAATTTTACACCCGAAATCGAGCTAAACGTGGGTATTGCTATACGGGGTTCTTACAATGAGGGGCTTTTGTACGTGGGTATAAGGCCCCTTGATAAAAAGGGTTATAGAGAAGCCCAGGGGGCTCCGTATCTTGGGCTTAAAGCGAAATTTTAGGAGGAAGTGAGATGAGAAGACTCTTTACATCTGAGTCGGTAACGAAAGGTCATCCTGATAAGATTTGTGATCAGGTTTCTGATGCGGTGCTCGATGCTGTTTTGAAGGATGACAAAGATGGGCGTGTTGCTGTTGAAGCCCTTACAACCCGTGGCCTTGTAATGGTTGCAGGGGAGATAACAACAAAGACTTACGTAGATATACCCGAGATTGTCAGGGAGGTAATTAAGAAAGCCGGCTATGTAAGGCCAGAGTACGGATTTGATTATCAATCAGTTGCTGTAATTACCTCCATTCAGGAGCAATCACCCGATATAGCTCAGGGTGTCAATATCGGAGGCGCAGGTGATCAAGGCATAATGTTTGGTTATGCCACTGACGAGACTCCTGAACTTATGCCTATGCCTATATCCTTTGCTCATAAACTTGTAAGAAGATTGACTGAATTGAGGGAAAACGGTACAGTTCCTTACCTCAGGCCCGACGGGAAGTCTCAGGTTACATTTGAGTATGATAATACTGGAACACCTGTTAAAGCTACTGCTGTTGTCCTCTCGGCTCAACATGATGAAGAGGTAAAGATGGAAAGACTTACGGAGGATCTAAGGGAACTGGTTATCAACTACGTTATTCCAGAGGAACTAAGAGATAAGGATATGCGGTGTTTTATCAATCCAACCGGGAAGTTTGTGCAGGGTGGTCCTGTTGCTGATACAGGAGTTACAGGGAGAAAGATAATGGTTGATACTTACGGTAGCTTTGCAAGGCACGGCGGAGGTTGCTTCTCTGGTAAGGACCCGTCAAAGGTTGACAGGTCAGCTGCATATATGGCAAGATATATTGCTAAAAATATCGTAAAAGCAGGTATTGCTAAAAAGGTTGAGGTACAACTTGCCTATGCAATAGGGATTTCTGAGCCCGTTGCTGTGAACATTGATACCTTTGGCACATCTAAATATAGTGAAGAGCAGATCTCCAGAGTTATCAGAAAAGTCTTTGATCTTTCACCGAGAGGGATTATCGAGAGGCTTGAACTTTTACGGCCCATATTTTATAAAACAGCCGTGTATGGTCATTTCGGGCGCGAAGAGGAGGGATTTACCTGGGAGCTTACCAATGCCGTAAAGGATCTCCAGGAGGCTATCAGTGGCTGAATTCAGAGTTAGGGACCTTAGTCTTGCAGAGAAGGGCATTAAGAAAATCAGTTGGGCATCCTTTAGAATGCAAGTGCTCAGACATTTATGCATCGACTTTGAGCCCGCAAGGCCGCTCCAAGGTACCAAGATATCCGCATGTCTCCATGTAACACCTGAAACTGCCGTCTTGTGTTCGGTTCTGAAAAAACTAGGTGCCGATGTGTTTCTTGCGCCTTCGAACCCTTTATCTACAAAGGATGATGTTGCAGCAGCCCTCGTCAAATATCTCGGTATACATGTCTTTGCAGTGCACGGTGAGGATACATCAAGTTATTACGAAAATCTCAATTTTGTTGCGAATGCAAAACCTGATGTGATTCTCGATGATGGCGGTGATTTAACCAAGTTTGTTCACAAAGAGGATCTCTATTCTACAATTATTGGAGGTACCGAAGAAACAACAACCGGTGTAATAAGGATTAAGGCAATGGCGATACAAGGGGTATTAAAATTTCCAGTGATTGCAGTAAATGAATCCCTGACGAAGCACATGTTTGATAATCGATATGGTACAGGGCAGTCTACTATAGATGGCATTCTCAGGGCTACTAACATATTGCTATCAAATTCTACGATTGTTATTGCAGGCTACGGTTGGTGTGGTAGAGGAATTGCCATGAGGGCAAAAGGGATGGGCGCCAGGGTGATTGTTACAGAGGTTGACCCCATTAAAGCCCTTGAAGCCTATGAAGATGGTTTTCTCGTAGAGCCCATGATCGAGGCGGTGAAGAAAGCGGATATAATTGTAACGGCTACGGGTTGTAAAGGGGTGATATCTAAAGAGCATTTGGAACAGATTAAAGATGGTGCAATTCTTTGCAATGCAGGCCACTTTGATGTAGAAGTTGACGTTAAATACTTATATGAGAACGCACAGGAGCGTGAACAAGTTCGAGATCACATGGAAAGAATTACTTTAAAGAATGGTAAAAGCGTTTATTTACTCGCTGAAGGAAGACTCGTGAACCTTTCCGCCGCTGAAGGTCATCCTGCTGATGTTATGGACCTTTCCTTTTCAAATCAACTACTCGCTGTAATGCATATTTTAGAAAACAAGGGTAAGTTGGGGAAAGTGGTCCATACGCTTCCTCACGAACTGGACAGAAAGGTAGCAGAGGTAAAGCTAAGCACTCTTGGTATTTCAATAGACACGCTTTCAGAGGCACAGAGTGCATATCTCAGCTCCTGGGAAGAGGGGACATAGGAGGTCCTTATTATGAAGTTAATTTTTCTACTATTATTGGGTCAGATTACGCCCATTGTAGTAAAGGCAGTTGATACTCCTTATGATGCAGGTGGGAGTATTACTGTCACCTGGGAACTCGATAGTACATGGCTCGGCAAAATAGGGAGGATAGAAATCTACCGATACTCCAGTGCAGGGGTTTCTGATTCGCTTGTTGAAACTTTATATAAACCTGATACTATCTACGTTGATAACGCTACTGAAGATAATATCCCATACTTCTATGGTGTAGTTGTGTATGCAGATGGGGAGATTTTTGGAGAGGGTAGAACTACAGAGCCAGCTGTAAGCTCCCAGCAGTGGTTCAACAGAAAAAGGTTATCGGTACTAATAATTCTTTTGGTTTATACCATATTTCTAATGTATTTCATTATGCGTGCAAGATTTGATAAGAATCTTTTCATACGAAAGATTGCAGGGCTTGAGGCTATAGACGAGGCTGTAGGAAGATCTACTGAAATGGGAAGGCCGATACTCTATGTTATGGGGCTTGGCTATATAAGCGATATTCCCACTGTCGCTTCTCTGGCTATTCTTAAGAGGGTTGCATTCAAAGCTGCTGAGTACAATGCACAGGTAATTGTCCCGTGCTTTGACCCAATAGTGATGGTAGCTGCCCAAGAAACCGTAAGAGAGGGCTTTATTGAGGCAGGAAGGCCGGACCTATATAATGAATCGGATATTTACTACCTTACATCTGATCAATTTGGATATGCTGCAGGTGTTGATGGTATTATGGTAAGGCAGAAGCCAGGAGCAGTATTCCTCCAAGGTTACTTCTTCGCAGAGGCACTGATTCTTGCGGAGACGGGGCATTCTATAGGAGCTATTCAGATATCTGGTACTACTGCTGTTACCCAGCTTCCTTTCTTCATAGCATCTACTGACTATACTTTAATTGGAGAGGAAATGTATGCTGCAAGTGCTTATCTTTCAAGAGATCCTCTTTCTTTAGGTACCATTAAAGGAGAAGACTATATAAAGATGATCCTCGCGATAATAATTTTACTCGGAGCCCTTATGGAGACTTTCAGTATTGGCAACCACATCCTTAGGGATTTTTTTAGTATCTTTTAGGGGGTATTATGAAAAAAGAGATTCCTTTAGCAATCACTTTTATTTCCGGTGTTCTTCTCGTCCTTGCTCTTTTTATACCGCACAAGCCTTTTGGCAACTTAGAAGAAATTTTTAACGACTGGTATATCATTGTATCAGGATTCACCTTTCTTCTCGGTATTGATAGCTTATTAGGCTACAATTTTGGTAAGTTAAAAAGAAAAGAGAAAGACGCACCTTATGCCCTTGTGTTGATATTGAGTTTTTTCATAACCCTTACGTGGGGGATAGTCGAAATCGTAAGGACTCCCGAACATAATCCATTCGGACCAACTTCTACTTTTTCCCTCTATTTTTATAATTCCATCTTTATTCCCTTACAGGCTACTATGTTTGCCATTCTTTCGTTTTTCATAGCAAGTGCTGCCTACAGAGCCTTTAGAGCAAAGGAAATCAATTCAGCGCTGCTTTTAGTGTCTGCAGTTTTAGTAATGCTGGGTAGGATCCCTCTTGGTCAGAGTGCAGCCCCTTATGTTATAACTGTTATCTTTCTCATATTTGCAGTATACTTCTTTGCGGAGTCAGCGGGAGTAACAGAACCGAAGATAAAAATAGCATATATACTTGTTGCTTTAATTTTTGTTGCTCTTATTTATCCATTAGGCTTCGTATATTTTAGACAGCACATACCGGAATTTGCTGACTGGATTATGAATGTGCCTCAGATGGCTGGAAAAAGAGGAATTATGATTGGGATTGCTCTCGGCGGTATAGCTATGTCTATCAGAATTATTCTCGGTATTGAGAGAACATACATGAAATAGGGGGGAGCTATGATTGAGCTACTTAAAAAACTTGCAGGGATTGATAGAAGATTTATCTATGCTGCAGTTTTTCTTGCTACTGCAATTCCGATTCTAACGAAAGCGACAATGAAAGTGGAGCCGCTTCCTGAGGTAAGGAAGGCTTACGAATACATTGAATCTTTACCGGAAAGCTCTGTAGTTATGGTATCAATTGATTATGATGCTGCGAGTATGCCAGAGCTTCAACCAATGCTTGAAGCCTTTTTACATCACAGCTTTAGCAAGAATTTACGGGTAATTATGCTTGGGCATTGGCCCCTTGGCCTACCCCTTGGTCAACAGGCACTTGAGAAAGTGGCTGGACAATACAACAAGGAATATGGAGTAGATTATGTTTTCTTAGGGTATAGGCCTGGCGTTGCTGCTGTGATTATAAACCTCGGAAAGGATTTTCGGACGGTGTTTTCTAGTGATTATGCTTATACCCCCATCGATTCTTTGCCTCTTATGAGAGAGGTCAGCAATTATAAGAATGTTAAACTGCTCTTAGGACTTGAAGCTGGTGCAGTTGGAGACGCATGGGTTCAATATGGTTATGCCCGCTATAACCTCCCCATCATACTGGGATCGACTGCAGTAAGTACCCCTGATTATTACCCTTATATGCAAGCTAATCAGGTGATTTCTGTCATCGGCGGACTCAGGGGTGCAGCGGATTATGAAACTCTTCTTGGCATTACTGGAGAAGCCTCTATCGGCATGCTACCACAGTCTGTGATTCATCTAGTTATAATCGCATTTATAATTATTGGGAATATTGGTTTTCTTGTGTTAAGGAGGGCAAAGAAATGACATCAATCATATGGACGTGGATTGCAGCATTTTTTACCCTTGCAATTTTGAGTTTTTTGTATAAAGACAATCCACTCTACAAATTTGCAGAACACGTTTATGTGGGTAGTTCTGCAGCCTTTACCATTCTCTATGTTTGGGTTTTTGACGCCTATCCGAAACTGGTTATGGGTTTCCGGGAGAAAGTTGGGATGCAAAAATATCTCTTAATTATACCTCTTATATTGTCTTTATTCATAATATTGAGGTTCATTAAACCCCTCTCATGGCTTTCCCGCTGGTCTATCGCTTTTACAGTAGGCATGGCTGCAGGTCTAGGAATAACTGGCCTAACCCAGGGATTTCTTGTTCCGCAGGTTCAGGCATCTTTCTTGCCTTTATTCGTGCAAGGACCGACTACAGGACAGACAATTCTTTTAACGTTCAATAATATCATCATAGTTTTCGGTACCATTTTTACCATTCTATATTTCTATTTCTCACGTGAGCATAAAGGTTTACTTGGGGTCTCCTCTAAGATCGGTGTTACGATTCTCATGATAACCTTTGGTGCCTCTTTTGGATATACAATAATGGCTCGAATCTCGCTTCTCATTCAGAGGGTTTATTTCCTCCTTCACAACTGGTTGGGCCTTGTTTAATGAACAGTGCGGTTCTGATTTTCGGCCTTGTTTTTGTGCTGGATAGGATTTCAAAGAATCTTATTGTGAAGTTACTTCCATATGGCTATGGAGTTAATATAATAGGAGAATATGTGAGAATCGTACACATTAGGAACCCCAACTCCCTTTGGGGCATGTCCTTGGGGAAGAATTTCCCTTATATAATAGTAAGCATAATAGCTATCGTATTTCTTTCTGCTTTGATTCGCGACGCCTTGAAATCGAAAGAGAGGTCGTATGCAAATATTTTCTCTCTTATTGTTTCTGGGGTTGCAGGAAATCTCATGGATAGAATTCATTTTAAAGAAGTCGTAGATTTCATTGATATCGGTATTTCAGCGGATGTTAGATGGCCGGTTTTTAACGTAGCTGATTCGGCTATTTCCATTGGACTTGTAATTTACTTTATAATGGTAATCAGAGAATCTTTTGCAAAAAGGAGTGAGAAATGAAGGTTTTTATAGCGTTTATTTTCACTTTGACAAATTTCCACTCTGTCTATTCTTTTGGTGACCCCCTACCTGCGCTTCATTTATCTCAGATGGAGTCTTTCGATAGATACTTTGTTTCCATTGATGTCAATGGTGCTTTTGTCAGGGAATATCGTTATGAGTATCTTTATGATTCTTACGATAATACCGTTGGGAAGCAAATCACGTATGATAACAGAAACTATTACCTTTTAAGACCGAACTTGGAGTTGGGCATTTCTCGTGGACGCATGAAGGGTTTTATTTATTACAAAGGTGTCAGTGATTTCAATTATAGATATGAGAAGATCGTGTATACGCCGGGATATGTCCCTCAGGATACCTTGAGGATAGAAAGAAAGGGTGATATTTATGCAGTAGGATTGAGAGCTTCTTTAGACTTTGGAAACTTTACTGTAGGTGGTGGGCTCGCTCTTTTGAATAAAACGGTTGTTTCTACCGAAACGCGTACATTAAGTCCTGAAGTTCTTTTTTGCTACCGTGGAAAACATGAGGGTGTGGGGGGTTCTGTGAGCCCAAAGGTGAAGTTTTCGGAGGAATCAGATTACAGTATTCCTGATAAGATAAGTCTTTTTACTTACTACCAACCTCCCTCAAGGACACTGGCTAAATTTGAGTTTAGTTTTTATTATTTGAACTTTTCGGGGCTTGAAGATACTCTTGAAGATTACTATAAAGGACAGCTATCGGTCACTCACACGTTTCGAGATAGAACTACTCTCAAGATGGGAGGGCTTTTGGAAAAAGGGTTTGAGGGGAATTACTACGCCCCTGGGTTTGAAATTGGTCTAGGGTATCTCCTTGATCCCTTTGAGCTGGGTGTCAGATTTAACGAGACCTTTTATAATTATTACCGGGATGGAATGTTAATTGAGGAATCTCCATTAAAGGTAGATGTTTATTTTAGAGTTTTAAAGTAATGTTTTGGGGGTGATATCATGGCCGAGAGAATCATAAAGGCGCCAAGGGGCAATAGCTTAACGTGCAAATCCTGGCTTACAGAAGCCCCTATGAGGATGCTTATGAACAACCTTGATCCCGAAGTTGCAAAAGACCCTGCAAACTTGATTGTATACGGGGGAACAGGGAGAGCTGCAAGAAACTGGGAATCTTTTGATGCCATTGTTAAAACATTGAAGGAGCTCGAAGATGATGAGACCCTAATTGTTCAATCGGGGAAACCTGTTGCTGTGTTTAAGACCAATGAGTGGGCTCCAAGGGTATTAATTGCGAACTCTAACCTCGTGCCTAAGTGGGCTACATGGGAATACTTTAGAGAACTTGAAGAAAGAGGACTTATAATGTATGGTCAGATGACTGCGGGCAGTTGGATTTATATTGGAACCCAAGGGATATTGCAGGGTACATATGAGACCTTCCATGCTGCTGCGAAAAAGCATTTTGGAGGCTCTTTACAAGGTAAAGTAATTCTTACAGCAGGGCTTGGTGAGATGGGTGGAGCACAACCCTTGGCTGGTACGATGAACGACGGGATCGTGCTTGCAGTAGAAGTAAATCCATGGGCCATAGAGAGAAGAGTAAAGATGGGGTATCTTGATACGTGGACCGATGACATGGATAAAGCCCTTTCTATGGTTGAAAATGCTAAAAAGGAAGGCAAGGCCCTATCTATAGGACTTCTCGGTAATGCTGCTTCTGTACATCCTCTTCTTGTAAAAAAGGGTTTTGTTCCTGATTTACTTACCGATCAGGTAGCTGCACATGATCCACTCAATGGCTACATCCCAAAGGGTTATAGTGTAGAAGAAGCTGCCGAATTGCGTAAGAGAAATCCCCAGGAGTACCTTAAGAGGGTCGGCGAGTCCGCTTGTGAACATCTTGAAGCGATGCTTGAGATGCAAAGAAGAGGTGCGATTACCTTTGAGTATGGTAATAACTTAAGAAGGCTTGCATATGATAATGGCGTGAAAAATGCCTTTGATATTCAGGGTTATGTTCCGGCGTTTATAAGGGACCTGTTTGCTGAGGGCAAAGGGCCATTCCGCTGGGTTGCCCTGTCGGGTGATCCTGAAGATATCTACAAAACCGATGATAAAGTACTTAAGCTCTTCCCTAACGATGATCATTTAAGGAAATGGCTAAAGATGGCGAAAGAAAAAGTACATTTCCAGGGACTCCCAGCCCGAATTTGCTGGCTTGGTCAGGGTGAAAGAATGGAGTTTGGAGTAGCCATTAACGAGATGGTGAAAAGAGGTGAATTGCAAGCTCCCATTGTTATAGGTCGTGATCATCATGATACAGGATCAGTTGCATCCCCATACAGGGAAACAGAAGCAATGCCCGATGGTTCGGACGCTATAGCAGACTGGCCCATCTTAAATGCTCTGTTGAATACCGCTTCCGGTGCAACTTGGGTTTCCTTCCATCACGGGGGTGGCGTGGGCATTGGTTACTCACTGCATGCTGGAGCTGTAATAGTCGCCGATGGGACAGAGCTTACAAGGAAAAAACTTGAGAGGGTATTGACCAATGATGTGGGTATCGGGGTCGTGAGACATGCAGATGCAGGTTACAAGATTGCAATAGATACTGCGAAGAAGCACAAATTGAGAATGCCAATGCTTGAATAAAGTTTGTTATGAGATTCGCTTTTCTTATGGTTTTTGAACGGTGGGCTTGTGAGTTTTGAAGAATAGACTCAGATACGATTTTACCCGAATAATAGTGCTCCTATTTGCGGATTTGTTGAGTTTTTACATATCTGTTTTTCTCGCCTTTTCAACGCGGGCACTTCTAGGAGAGCTTTTTGGAGGATTTCTCACGGCCTTCAGGCAAACTCTCCGTACCTATACATACTTTTGGGGCTTACCTCTTCTCTTTATTCTTGTGCTTGCCTATGAGGGATTTTATAGTGAAAGAAGGTACTTCTGGGAGGATCTCAAGGAGTTTTTAAAAGCTTTAGTTCTTTACTTTTTTCTTATTTTCACCGTTTTAAGTCTTTTAAGGGCAATAAACAAGTTTTCCCGTATTGTGCTCATACTTACGCATGTATTTTTAGCTTTTGTGCTGCCTACATTTCGATACATTTCGAATTTATTACTCTACAAGCTTGGCATTAGAGAAAAGTGTGTGTTTGTTGGGAGTGATAAAAGTTTTGAAGATTTTAAGAGTCTGATTCTGAAAGACCGCTATCTTGGGTTTGAGTTGGGGGAACAGGCACCGTATGCTTTTGTTTCTACAACAGTAGCTAATGTTGAAAGGGTTGTGGGGGACCTGCAGAGGAGCCACAGATACGTTTATATTTTTGATGATGCAGGGTATTATATTCCTTCTCAACTGAAGATGATACTACCCATAGGAAGGGAAATCCCCTTGCTCGAGTTTCAGAACCGGTTACTGGATCCAAAAGCAATGTTTGGAAAGAGAGTCTTAGAAATTATCTTTGGTTTACTGATTTTACCTGTGGTTTTGCCAATAATCTTTTTTTTCGGGATTTTAATAAAGCTTGATTCAGATGGCCCTGTATTTTATATGCAAGAAAGGATAGGAAAGGATGGAAAGCCTTTCAAATGTATAAAATTTAGAACAATGTATCGCGATGCAGACAAACGACTAAAAGATATTTTGGAAGCAGATGAGAAGGCAAGAGAGGAATGGGAAAAGTATTTCAAGTTGAAGGAAGACCCAAGGGTAACGAAAGTGGGGAAGTTTCTCCGAAGGACTTCATTAGATGAATTACCGCAAGTTTTTAATGTTCTTAAAGGTGATATGAGCTTCATAGGCCCTCGCCCTGTGGTTAAGAAGGAGATTGAGCAATACTATAGAGACAAAGCCCAGTATTATTATGAAGTGCGCCCAGGTATCACGGGCTTGTGGCAAGTCTCTGGGAGAAATGAGTTAGATTATGAAAGGAGAGTAAGGCTCGATGTTTGGTATGTCCTGAACTGGTCTCTTTGGCTTGACTTAATTATCTTGTTAAAGACCGTTAAGGTTGTTTTTAGTGGTAAAGGGGCGTATTGATTTCTTGGGGCCTCTTGACAATACTAAGGAGAAGTTTTATTATTAAAATTACTTAAACACGTAAAGGAGGTACGTAATGAAAAAGGTTGTAGGAATAATAGGAATAGCATGTATCACATTGCTAATGAGCTGTGCAAGCTCTGGAGATGTTACCGAACTTCAGAAAAAGGTCGGTGAAATGGAGGCTCAGGTAACTTCCATTGAAGCGAAAATTGATTCTCTCAGCGCTACTATTGAAGGATTAACTTCTGCTACTGCTCAGGGTGTGAATGCTGCTCAGTTTGCAAAAGTTGCCAATGACTTGCAGAGTGTGAAAAATAAAGTGGCAGAATTGGATAAGAAAGTAAGTGAACTGAAGAAAGCAGTTGATGCAGTAATAAAACAATAAGGAGTGTGTATTATGAAAAAACTACTGTACATAATACCTGTTGCGTTGTTAGTGATATTGTCGTCTTGTGGAGAAGAGGTAGGGAATATCACCCCTGCTAATCTCGAAGTTGTGGCATATAGTGATGGAACCCAAGTGAAATTAACATGGGAGGCACCAGTAGATGAGGTTGATGGTTATATCCTGGAATTTGTAAATGCGTCCGGTACCCTAATGCTAACTGATACCTTGGCGCCAACTATTTACAGTTATACTCATGATCCAGAAGGCTATGTTGGGACGTACAAGCTATACGGTTATTTAGGGGATTCTCTTTCCAGTCCTGCTACTGTTTCCACCGTACCGCAAACTTTCGCTACTCTTAACTTGATAATTCATGAGCTGGACCAGGCGGGCAATTCGGGACTTGCCTTGGGTGATGCGGGAGACTGGGAGCCGACAAGCTATGGGTGTTCTGCTTCAGGCGCACCTGAAAATGTGGATTTCTATTTTACTGATGCGTCACAGGGTTCAACGGGCATGTTTCAATACATTGCTTCTGCGGATCAGCTCCCTACTACCTGGGAGGAATCTACTGTTGGTAACAACACCTCAGGCTGGAAGGTAAATTTCATTGAGAGAAAATCTCCCCAAGACGGGGAAATTGAGGACATTACGGCTAAGTACGGTATTGCAGTTCCAAATGGCGTCTACTGTTTTAAGGTGGTAAGGAGTGGCGTATATTACTTTGGTGTGCTTGAACTTGGATCTGTTTCAGAAACCCAAACTACTATAAAGAATTTGAAGATTCAAAATATTCCTGGACTGCGGATAATAGGAAGGTAAGGTTTAGAAATTGGTAACAATATGGGGCCCGGTACCGGGCCCCATATTGTTATAGAGATAACTGTTTTAGGATTTTCCTAAAAACTTTATATTCTCTTTTCACAGAAAATCTTGTTTTATTCTTAGTGAATCCGTCGAGCTGTATCGCTTCACTTGGGCATCTGTGAATGCAAGCAGTGCAAAACTCACAATCTGGCCCAAAGATGATTTTTCCCGATTCAATTTTAACGTTTTCTCTCGGACATATTTGTATGCAAACTTTGCAAAGGTTGCAGTTTTCTTGAGCAAGGAGCAGTTTTTCCCAGTGGCTTGCTTTCTTTTGAAATAGAGTGCCTATGAATTCGGTTATAAAAGCGTAACCTTTTCTCCTCAATTTGATAGGTTTCCTTACATGTAAGGCTTTTATAATTGAACGGTATATAATTACTACTTTTGGTACGAATAAACGGTTGGGTAATAGGTAGAATTTTTCAAGCAGGCTCCCGCGTCTTGCAGTAAGCAGGAATAAGGTGTCGGCGAGGACTATATCCGAAAATCCAGTTACTGTATAGCCCTTTGATCTTAGCATTTTGTATGCTTCGTATGCAGCATTGCCGAGAATGAGTCCTTTAGTGTAAAGTAAGTAGAAGGGTACATTACCATCTTTTAGGGAGCTTAGAAACTCTTTGACAGTTTTTGGCACGTGGTAACTATAAACGGGAGTCGCGAGTATGATAAGGTCGTAGCTATCAAGATTTTCAGCTTTTGTTCCCTTTTTTAGAACCGTGATATCCACGATATGGCCATCATTAGTCAACCTTTCCTTCAAATAGTTCACTATTATCTGTGTATTTCCGGCACCAGAATAGTAAAACATTTTTACCCTGAACGTCTTCATGCAAGACATTTTATGATAAGGTTTCTGAAATTCATAATTCCGCTTGGAATGCCAGTCCAGAAGATTTATAATTATGAAGTGAAGGACAATAAAACCCGTAAGGTTGTAGAGTCTATTATATGGACTATCTTTATTGTCTTTCTACTTAGGGCTTTTGTAATTCAGGGTTATGTGGTTCCGTCAGGTTCTATGGAGGACACGCTTCTGCCGGGAGATTTTTTGCTTGCATTGAAGTTTACATATGGTTTAGAGATTCCTTACACTGGCATAAAATTCTTGCAAATTAAAAAGCCGAAACACGGTGAAATTGTAATATTCCTGTATCCAGTGACTAAAAAGCAAGATTATGTGAAAAGATGCATAGGACTTCCCGGTGATACGATTCAGATTGTTGATAAGGTAGTCTATTTAAACGGAGTGAAACAGGAAGAAAAGTATGCAGTTTTTAAAGATCCCAGGATTATCCCACCAGTGGTCGAACTCACAAATGAGGTAATAAAGAGGGATTACCAAAGGGCTTGGGAGACTGGTAGGTTTATGCAGGAGCCAAGAGTAAGGGATAATTTTGGACCAGTGGTGGTTCCAGAGGGCCACTTCTTCGCAATGGGAGATAATAGAGATTATTCTTTTGATTCGAGGTTTTTTGGACCAGTACCGCTAAAATTACTCAAGGGCACACCTCTCATTATATATTTTTCCATCGACCTTGAGAAACCGATAAGTAGATTCTGGGAAAAGATAAGATTTAAACGCTTTTTTAAGATAATTCCTCTTTTATGACAATTCTCTCAGAGCCTTCAACTCTGCCGAATCTAATTTCGAGACGAAATCTCATTTTTGAATTAGGGTTTGGGAGTGGAGATTTTATAGTATACCTGAAAAAGAAGTATTCTGAGGCTTTAGTCATAGGTGCAGAGATTGCCAATAAATATTTTATTAGTGCACTAAAGAAACTTGTGAACCTGCACGCTTCGGATTATGTGCTTTACAGGGGAGATGGGCGTACGCTGCTCTATTTTTTTGTTCCGATGAAAAGCGTAGATGCTATATACATAAACTTCCCCGACCCTTGGGAAAAGCCATCTAGGGAAGAGAGGCGGCTTGTTTCGAAGAGGTCCATTATGATATATTACTCTCGACTAAAAATTACAGGGAGGCTTTACGTGGCAACAGATTCTGATCCTTTGAAGGTTTATTTAAGGGGAGTTTTTGATGAGTTGGGACTTCAGTTTATTGAGTTTAGATCTTCACCTTATGATGGCTTTGAGACAAAGTATGCAAGGAAATGGTCAAACTTAAGAAAACAGATAAGTTACTTTATAATTAAAAGAGGGGATGATAGAGGGTTTGGTTTACAAGGCGAGTATGTAAGTTATATGCCAAATTTTATCTTCTACTTGAAAAATGGTTTTGAACATAAAATGGATCAAATTTCAGATACGTTACCGATTAATTTAAAGGAGGGGGATTTTTTTTACAAGATTGACAGAGTGTACCGTTCAAAGGAAGGAGAGTTTCTTTTCAGAGTTTTTCACTCGGAGCCTTTTTTGAGTCAGAAGTATTATATACTTTTGAGATTCCACGAAGGCAAGGCATATATGGAAATCGACGACAAAAATGGGTTGATAATCTCTAAGTGGGTAATGAAGACTTTCAAAGATCTGTCAACGAGGGTTTTTGAAGAATTGGGAGAAGAGGTGATTTTTCAGAATTTTGGGAGTGGGGAGTGAAAAGATTTTTTTTACTAATTCCTATTGTTCTCTTGAATAGCTGTTTTTTTGGCACTTTCAGAACTGCGGAGCCCGTAGGCGCTGGGAACGTTGAAAAGAGCGTCTGGTTTAATGTTCCCTTATATTACACACGAGATTATAGGGAGAATGCAAAGAAAGAAGGGACCTTTTATCCTAAGGCAAATCTCGGTGCTATGCTGAACTTCGGGGCTGCTGAGAACATGGATTTTGGCGTACAGTTTGATTTTTCGATGGGTTTAGGGCCTCAAGTAAAGTACAGGTTTCTTCATTATGAACCGGTGAGCGTTGCTTTAGGTACTGGGTTTGCTTATAATTTTTTTGCTGAAGGTTTTTCTTGGAATGTAGATTTACTCTTGTCTGGAGCGATTTCACCTTACACCGTGTTATACTCTGGGCTTCTACTTCATCATGCCCCAGATTATCGCATTTCAGCGAATGAAGAGGATTTCTCAAATATTTCTGATTTTAGAAACTTCTTTGGAATTGCAGTTGGTGTCGCATTTCGAAATTTTAGAATTGCATCACTAATAAAAGGAGCAAATATGGAAGTTGTATTTCCTATAGACCAGTATCCACCGTTTATTTGGGGGTTCAATTTTTGTTTTTAGTGCGATGGATGAGGATCTTGTTAAGGAAACAGTTCTGGTTCTAAAAAAGGATGGAGTAATTGCCTGTCCTACAGAAACGGTATTTGGCTTAGTGGGAAGAGCTCGTTCGGAGACAGCGGTTAGAAAAATTTATGAAATAAAGCGAAGAGTTGCACGAAAAGCCTTAACATGTTTTGTAAAGGATTTACAAACGGCTTTTTCGCTCTTGAAGGATGTTCCAGAGTATGGCAGGAGGCTTATGGAGTCTTTCTGGCCGGGTCCCTTGACGGTGGTTGGTTTTGCTTCAGATGAGGCGCCAAAGCAATGCATATCAGAGGAGAAGAAGATAGGCATTAGAATACCTGATGATGAAATCGTCTTAAAGGTACTGGAACTTTTGGGTGAACCATTGGCATCCACGAGTGCAAATGTTTCAGGGGAGCCACCATTAAGAACGAGTAGAGAAGTTGTAGAAGTATTTGGCAGTAATGTGGATTTCATTATACCTGGCACAGCTGGTAATACGCCATCCACGGTGGTGGATATTACGGGTGAACGGCCGTTGATATTGCGTAAAGGGATTTTAAGCTTTCCGAAAATTGAAGAAATTACGGGTAAGGAAGTATTGTTTCCTGAGAGTGAAACTATCTTTGTCATATTTCTATGTACAGGGAATACGTGTAGAAGTCCGATGGCTGAAGCAATCATGAAAAGGGATATATCTTCGCTAAAGAATATGAAAATCGCTTCTCGAGGGACTATTGAGGTGTATGACTTACAGATTAATCCAAACGCTGAGGCTGTGCTGAGAGAAATAGGAATCGATGATTTTAAGCATTCCCCCAAAATACTCACGGAGTACGAAATGGAAATGGCTGACATAATAATTGCGATGTCCAGGGATCACTGTAGCTGGGTCCCCGTGCGTTTTAGGGATAAGGTACGGCTTTTGGACCCCGAAGGCACAGATGTTGAAGACCCTATAGGTGGGACTTTGGCTACTTACAGACTCGTTAGGGATAAGATTTATCATTTTTTAGATAATTATTGGAAGGGGTATTTTCAGAGAAAATTTGAAAGAGGGAGGTAAGATGAATTTTAAGATTTTGGTTATAAATCCGGGTTCGACTTCAACGAAAACTGCCGTTTTTAATAATGAAGATGTCCTGTTTTCGGTGAATATTTCGCACCCGATTGAAGAGATTTCAAAGTACGATAGAATAATTGATCAATATAATTTCCGAAAAGATATCATTGTAGAGGAAGTCTATTCAAGGGGCATAAAGCTTGAAGAGCTATCTGCAGTCGTTGCTAGGGGCGGGCTTCTGCGTCCTATTCCCAGCGGCACATACAGTGTAACACAAATGATGCTCGAAGATTTGAGGGTTGCAGTTAATGGTGAACATGCATCGAATCTTGGAGCTTTGATTGCTGATGCAATCGCAAGACCCTTAAATTTACCTGCTTTTATCGTAGACCCGGTGGTAGTTGATGAAATGGACCCCATTGCAAAGGTTACTGGACTGCCTTTAATAAGGAGGAAGAGTATTCTCCATGCTCTCAATCAGAAGAGGATAGCGAGAATCGCAGCTCAGGAGCTCGGGAAAAAGTACGAAGATGTTAACCTAATTGTGGCTCATCTTGGGGGTGGGATAAGTATTGGTGCACATAAGAAGGGCAAAATTGTGGAAGTGAACAATGCCCTAAATGGAGACGGACCTATAGCACCGGAAAGGGCGGGTAGTTTGCCAGCTTGGCAGCTTGTTGAATTGTGTTTTTCAGGTAAATACACCAAGGATGAAATAAGAAAACTCCTCACTGGAAAGGGTGGAATTGTGGCATATCTTGGTACTAATGATATGCGTAAGGCTGAAGAAATGATTGAGAACGGTGATGAAAAGGCAAAATTTATCATGGAAGCAATGGCTTATACGGTAGCCAAATGGATTGGAATGAGTGCAGTTGCGCTTAAGGGTGCAGTTGATGCTATAGTATTGACAGGTGGGCTTGCATATTACAAGGAATTTGTCTCCTGGATTGAAGCAAAAGTAAATTTTATCGCTCCGATTATGGTTTATCCTGGGGGTGACGAAATGAGGGCTTTGGCGGAGGGCGCGTTGAGAGTTTTGAGAGGAGAAGAAGAAGCAAAAATATACGAAAATGAAGTAATCAAAGATAATGGATTTTTTAAGGAGGTGTGGTTATGATTACAAGTCTTGATCAGCTTGTAGATATAGTTAAGGGGCTACCTTCGATGCGGCTCGTGGTTGCGTGTGGTGAGGATCCCCACACTATTGAGGCAGTCTCGAGGGCAAAGAACGAAGGACTTGTGGACGTAATTATGGTTGGTAACAAGGAGAAGATTGCCAGTGTTGCGAGTGAACATGGGGTTGACCCTGAGATATTTAAAGTTATTGACGAACCCGATAATAAGAAAGCCCTTAAGCGGGCAGTAAAACTTGTTAGAGATGGCGAAGGTGACATATTAATGAAAGGTCTCGTTATAACTGCCGATTATATGAGAGCCATCCTTGACAAAGAATCGGGACTTGTCCCCCCTGAAGGGCTTCTTTCCCATGTAACATTGGTTGAGATCCCCACGTATCCCAAATTACTTATTGTTTCAGATGTAGCGGTGATTATATTGCCAGACCTTAATCAAAAGGTTAAGATGTTACAGTATACTATAGATGTAGCCTATGCACTTGAAATAAAGTCACCTTATGCCTTTTTAGTTAGTGCTGCTGAAACTATTTCTTCTAAGTTACCTTCTGCCTACGATGCAGCGATAATCAAGGTAATGGCAGAGAGAGGTCAGATAAAAGGTGCAAAGGTTGAAGGTCCAGTTGGCCTTGATCTTGCAATTTTGAAAGAAGCTGCTAAGATCAAGGGGTTTAAACAGGAAGGGGCAGGAGAGGCAGATATTTTGATTTTTCCAAACATAGAAGCGGCAAATATCTTTTATAAAACCTGTACTATTCTGGCGAAAGGGAGAATCGCAGGAATAGTTGTAGGTGCAACAGCTCCATGTGTGCTAACTTCGAGAGCCGATAGTGAGGATTCTAAGTTTCATTCTATTGCATTAGCAGCACTAATGGCAGGGAAAAAAGAGGCAAAAATATGAAAATCCTGACCCTGAATTGTGGTAGCTCTTCAATAAAATACCAAGTGTATGATTGGGGGCAGAAGAGGCCCGTCTGTAAAGGTATTGTTGAAAGGGTAGCTATTGGAAACTCTTTTATTTTGCATGAGCTTCCTGGGAGAGACCCGGTAAAGATCGATCACGAATGCCCCGATCACAAGGTAGCAATAGAGCTTGTTTTGAAAATCATTTCAGACCATGATTTCGGCGTTATAAAGAGTGTAAAGGAAATTGATGTGGTTTCGCACAGAGTCGTGCATGGTGGAGAGAAATTTACCAAATCTGTCCTAATTGATCGGGAAGTCATAAAAACGTTCAAAGAGCTTACTCCACTCGCTCCGTTGCATAATCCCGCAAATGTTATGGGAATTGAAGCTGCGATGAAACTTATGCCTGATATTCCCCATGTTGCTGTCATGGATACCGCCTTCCTCCAAACTATGCCGAAACACACTTATTTGTATGCCGTACCTTATGAGTGGTACGAGGAGTATGGTGTACGTAAATACGGTTTTCATGGGACATCGCACCTTTACGTTTCCAGGAGAGCTGCTGCGCTGCTTAAAAAGAAGCCTGATGAAGTTAACCTGATTACACTTCATATTGGAAATGGTGCTTCAGCAACAGCAATAAAAAATGGCAAGGCATATGATCACTCCATGGGGTTCACACCACTACAAGGACTAATAATGGGCACAAGGTCGGGTGACATTGATCCCGCGGTTATTCCTTATATTATGGATAAATTAGGGATCAGCCTTCAAGAGGTTATGGAAATTTTGAACAAGAGGAGCGGGGTCTTAGGAATTACTGAGAAATATACGGATCGAAGGGACGTAGAGTTAGCGGCAAAAGGAGGTGACAAAAGGGCGAAACTCGCTATGGAAATGGAGGCTTATAGGATAAGACACTATATAGGAGCGTATGTGGCTGCTCTTGGGAGAATAGATGCAATTGTTTTTACTGCGGGTGTGGGTGAGATGAGTTTTGAGATAAGAGCGAAGGCATTGGAGGGGCTCGAGTCTTTTGGTATAAAAGTTGATGAACATAAAAACAGGGAAGCCATGTCGAGAAATCACGAGTTTGTTATTTCGACGGATGATTCTCATGTAAAGGTGTTTGTTATCCCCACAGATGAGGAACTCGTGCTTGTTGAGGATGCAGTAGCAATACTTGAGGGGAAATACGATGTACCTGAGAAGTTTACCTATTCCTTCGGGTCTCCTGACTATGTGAACGCAGTGAGGGAAGAAGCTTATAGAAGGGAACTTGAGAAGAGAAGGAAGAATTGAGAATTTTTCTGTTTATACTAGTTGGTGAACTTTTAAATTACAATATTTATTTTGGAAATATTAAAATCGGCACCGGCTACTTAAAGACTGATAGTGTTTATTTAGAAGATAATACTTTGGCGCTTCAAGCCACTTTTGTAGCCCGTACCGAGGGACTATTTGATAAGATTTATCCTGTTTATGATTCCATCGCATCCACTTTCCACCCGGAAAAGTATCATACCCTCATCTATGAACGGTTTATCAGCGAAGGTAAGTATAAAAGCAAAAGAAGGGCTGAATACCGTGGGGATACTGTGTATTACAGCGATGGAACGCAAATACCAATTAACGATGGAACATTTGATCCCATATCCTTAATTTATTTCTTTAGGGCGCAAGATAATTTTGACACTCTACATTTGGTTAATTATCATGTAGATAAGAGGTCTGCACTTGTTGCTTTGCGATCGGAGAAACTTAGTGTGAGAAACAATGAAGTGATAAGAATAAATATGGATTTTAGTGACAGGCAGGTCTCGAAAATACCTGGGGAAAGCACAATTTTCCTTGAGTTGTTTGGATTAAAACGTCCCCTGGAGTTCCACTTCAGAAGTAGTTTCGGAACTTTAAGGGCAAGATTGCAGTAAGTAGTTCGCTTTTAGAACAGCTTCAAAAATACGAGGACCAGGCCGGGTATATAAATCTGCATCAAGGGTATAAATTCTATTCATTTTAACTGCGTTAACATTTTCCCATCCTAATCTCTTTTCTACCCGTTTTTTATCGGCTCCGGGATATAAGAGAAATATAAAGTCCGGGTTCTTTTCTAAGATCTTTTCCTGATTGGGAACAAAATAGGCTTGACCTTGTTCAGAGAAGATATTTATACCGCCTGCATATTCAAATACCTCGGAAATAAAGCTTCTCCTACTGACTGTATAAATGGGGTTTTCAGAAAGTTCAATATAGACTTTTGGTTTATTTTTGAGGGGCTTCAACTTACTTAAAATCTGTGTTAGTGAATCCGTTACTTGACGCCCTCTTTCTCCACGCCCCGTTAATACGGCCAATGAATCAATCATATGTAGTATTTCTTCAACACTTTCTGGATTGAAAGCGACCCAAAGAATACCCAGTTTTTCCAAGTTTCTTTGTACCTGTTTTTGCATTGGAAGAGAGATGATCACGAAATCTGGTTTGAGGGCTAATATTTTTTCATAGTCAGGATTTAGCAGGTCTCCTACTTTTGGTTTAGTTTCAGTTTCTTTTGGATAGTTGCAGTAGTATGAAAGTGCAAGTAGGCTATCCTGCGCGCCCAGTAGAAAAAAGGTCTCGGTTACACTTGGGTTTAAAGATACGAACTTAAAAGAGATCAGAGCACATAATAACAGCTTCATCAAAACTTTATGCGGGAGGCGGGACTTGAACCCGCATGGAAAACTCCACCAGATCCTAAATCTGGCGCGTCTGCCATTCCGCCACCCCCGCTCTTATATTTGGGTTTATTACTAATTAATAACCTGGAGCCGGTGGGATTCGAACCCACGACCCTCAGACTGCCAGCCTGATGCTCTCCCAGCTGAGCTACGGCCCCAGCGTCACCAGCTACATTTGTGCTGATGTATCGACGACAGTTGTATCAGTTACAGTACTCTCAGCAGGCTGTACCTGAGTAGTGTCAGGTGCTTGTTCTGTAGCTTGCTGGGGCTTCTGTGAACTGCATGCTATACTCATCATTGCTACAAGTGTAAGAGCCCATACTAACCTTTTCATTTTAACTCCTCCTTTAGGAAGTGTTGAAATTATATATGTGAAATCTCGAAATGTCAACCGTTTAATTGCATTGTTTCTTGTTATCATTCAGGAATTTCTTAACTTTTTAACGATCCTAAATGCGTTTTGTATGTTTTTGAAATCAAGTACGATAATAACGCCGAGAATAATTATCGATGGGAGGAATTTTTTTGATGAGATAAAAATTATTGCTTGTGTACCAGCAAGCACAGTTTTTGTAAACTCGAACAAATATTCTATCGGGTGTAGGACTTTGTAATTGTGTATGTGGTAAACTGCCGTTGCAGTTGTTGCAATTCCAAAGGATAGAATGGTGCCATTGAGTCCAAGCTTAGGGGTTAGAAGGAGGAAAGCCATCAAGAATGCAGCGACCCATACGATATCTTTGTAGAAAAATAATTTTATGTTTCCGGTAGCTCTGGCGAGCATAGCATCAGACGCGTAAAGTGTTGAAAGGAGAAGAGTAAATGAAAGGCCAATAAGGTAAGGATAGGTCGAAAGGTAGTCGGGGGTTGATATGAGAAGTATGATACGCTTGCCTGCAAACTGAAAAACTAAGAACCATAAAAGGGCAAGATAGAAGTATACTAATCTGAAGGTTCTGAATTTTTCAGCAAAATCCGATGTTAAAAGTTCGTCTTGAGTCTTAAAGCTTATAAGTGGAGCAGTTAATTGTAGCGGAACTTCAAGGGTTTGCCTTGATCCCATGTCTAGTTTTCTGCTTATCTGAAATAAGGAGAGTTGAGAAAATGGGAGAAACATTGGAATGAGAATGGAGTCGAGATAATAGAAAAATGGTGATAGAAATTGGTTCAGGATGGCGTATTTCCAGTATGGTTTTATTTCGGCATGCACTGTATGCCATGATGTGAGCTTCAGAGGAAACAATGAAAACAGTATAAGAAAGAAGACTATGTTTATGGAGAGGTTTATAATCCCAAGTATATCCAATGTTAGAAGGGGACGAGCAAGGAGAATAAGGCATATTATTACGAGAATTCTTGAGAAAGAGGTAAGTGAGTATTCAAGTACTTTCTGCTGTGCGATGAGAGCTGTCTGGTACAGAGTAATAGTATTTAAAATGTAGAAAGCCAGGAAAAGAGAGACGAAGCTTGTTCCTTTTATAAGTAATATGGGAAGAGAAAGGATCAGTCCTACAGCGAAATGTAGAAGAGCTGGAAGATGTACAAGGGTGGATGCATTTGGTTCTTTTCCATCTCTTATATAGATGGGAATGAATCTCTGAAGGGTAAGAGGAAATCCAAGAAGAAGTAAGCCACCTGCAAATAAGCCAAGATTGCTGATATAAAAATATTGTCCTAACACATCTTGGGGCAAGTACAGCGCTAAAACCTTAATGAGAATAAAGCCCATTAGGAAATTTAGGGCGAAGGCTGCATAAAAGATGATCATATTCTTTATGTAATTCATTGTATAAGCTCCTCCAGTTTATTTATTTCAAGGGTTATCCTCTCTTCCCATGTAGGAATTGATGATGCGCTTTCTAAGGCGCTGAGAGAGAGTTTCTTGAGCAGGTTTGCATCCTCTGCACCATTTGTGATTTTATAAACAGCTTCTTCTACTTCGAAAGGCTTTACCAAAAAGCCATTTAGTCCGTCTTTCAGCAACCTCGAGGTTTCTTGCGTATCAAAAGCAATAACTGGAACTCCGTGTGAAAGCGCTTCTATCGTTGGGAGTGTGAGGTTTGAGTATCTGTTAGTTGAAATTAAGAGGTCAATTTTTTGGTAGTACTGTAACATTTTAATGTATGGCAAATAGCCGAGGTAAAAAACGTTTTGAGGATATTCATCACACAGTTTCTGGATGTACCTTTTAAGAGTTCCTTCGCCTGCAACAAGGAATTTTATGTTCGTCGTTTTTCTTAGTACTTTTTTCACGATTTTGCAAAAGAGGTCAGTTCCTTTCAATCGATCAAATCTGGAAAAATACCCACACACGGGTGGTAAATTGACATCATTTTTGGTAATTTTAATATCTGGCCTGGCATTGGGCAATATGGTGATTAACTTTTTTTCTATTCCATAATGTTTTGTTACTTTGTATGTCCCTGTTCCATCATCTACACAGAAGTAGTGGTCTGGTTTATAACTGAAAATCAGGTGCTCCTTGTAGTAAAGGAGTTTTCCCAAAGGTTCTTCGATTTTTTCAGTGAAAAGGATAGTCCCCATTGTTTTCACAGCATAGGGAGTTTTGAGTTTTTTGCATGTTCTCACCAGTTCTGGATGACCATAGCCTGCAATATTATATACGATCTCAATGTTTTCCCTTTTAATAGTATCCTCAACGATTGCTGATAGGTATTGCCCATAAGAAGGATGAAATATTGGAAACGTAACGAAGTTTAGTCGGCTTGGCCAAACCCACGGGAATCTCTTTACACCTGTAGATACTATCTGATTTCTCATATTAATTGGTATTTCACAATAGTTTCCCTGACAGATGAAGTATATTCTATGGTCTCTTTTCAAAAGTCCAGCGAAAAGATAGGCATTTTCTGGAGTTCCCCTACATGTTTCTAAATCAATGTCATCGCACCATGGTGAAATGATAAGGATTCTCATATGCTATATATAAAGATCTCTTTTATGCTTCCACCCCAGGATAGTTTGTATCTCAGAAGGTCTGTATTCGGTGAGGTACCCAGGTAATATAGATCAAAATGGTTTTGAATTCCATATAGTATGATCTCCCATTGCAGGAAGTCTCCCGCGTGAGAGTGTAGTGCTTCCAGCGAGTTTACACCGTGCCAGAAGAATAAGGTGTTTCTATCCAGCTTGAGAATTACGGCTGCTGCGAGGTCTTTACCCTTCTCAGAGAAGAAAAAAAGTGCATTCTCGAGCCCTGCAATCCTTTTAAATGTAGTTGGATTGTGAAAATAGAAGTTTTTTCTCTCAGCTTTAACTACTTTAAGTAATTTTATGTACCTATTTGCTCCTTCGATGCCCGTGAGGATTTCTAATCTAAAGTTTTCTTTTAGAGCCTTCCTGAGATTTCTTTTGCGATTTTCATGTAGTTCTTTAAATACTGTTTCTGGATCCCGAAGCTCAAGTACCACGCTTTCATGCCTTTCTTCATTGAGGTGAAAATTTGAGCTGTCGTCTCTTGGAGTTAACGGTTTTTCTCTGTATATAATAAGGTGCCTTAGCCTCAGTTTTTGAAAGGTAGCTTTGATTAAAGAAAGTGAAAGAGTGTCATCGCCAATTGGTCCGCCGAAACTACCCCATGGGCCACTGTACCCTTTTAGATTTAGGGAGTTAGCCAGGATTGGCATTATGCTTCGTTCACACTTTGCCAGAAAGTGCATGTGCCAGGGGCGGCTCATTGTGTTATACCATGCATGAGAATAAAAAAGATGCTCAGTGAATTTACTAACTTCCTCGTCCCATGGCCTTTTGTTGGTGATTAATCTAACTTTCATCCGGGTTTCAGCAACCCATCCTCGAGATTGTAATGCTTCCTAAAGTAGGAAGTGAGGTTTAAATTATGAGTTACCATAATTACCGTTATCTCGAGGTCATGACTCAGATATCTTAGTATCTCCATAACCTGAGAAGTATTTTCCCGGTCTAGATTACCTGTTGGTTCGTCTAATAAGAGAAGATCCGGTGTTCCAACTACTGCCCTTGCAATAGCAACCCTCTGTTGTTCACCTCCTGATATCTCAGAAGGCCTCTTGTAATATATTTTTTCGACCCCCAAGCGAGCAAGCATTTCTCTGGCCTTTTCCCTCGCTTTATTAGGGGTTTCTCCACGGATGATAAGGGGTAGCGCGACGTTATCCTCAACGGAAAAATCAGGGAGCAGGTGGTGAAACTGAAACACAAAGCCCATATGTTTTGCCCTCAAATTAGATAATTCTGCGTCAGAGGTGTTCTCGATTTTCTTTCCTTTCAGATATATGGAACCTCTATCTGGGAGGTCCAGGAGTCCTGCGATGTGAAGGAGGGTGCTTTTCCCCGATCCAGATGGTCCCGTAATGATAATACTTTCTCCTTTTTCAACTTCAAGGCTTGTCCCGTTCAATACATGAATAGTTTCAACGGAAGTCTCATAAGACTTATAGATATCATCGAGGATTAGGATTTTTTCACTCATAACGTATTGCTTCCACGGGTTCCATTTTGCTTGCCCGAACAGCGGGTATGAGTGATGCAAAGAATGAGATCACAAGTGTAAGAATAATTATATACAGGATATCCTGGCCTCTAACTACAATGGGAACTCTATCAATGAAATATACGTCCGGCGGGAGTCGGAATATACCAAATTTATTAGAAAGGGTTGATAGGAGTAGGCCTGTGAGAAGTCCTCCAACGAGTCCAATATTTGATAGCAACAAACCCAGACTTACGAAGGTATTCCTGACATCACCTTTCGTGAAGCCCATCGCTCTCAGTACCCCGATTTCTCTGGTTTTCTGGGTTACCAGGAGCATTAGAACAGCTATTATGCCAAAGGATGCGACTATTATGGTGAGGGCGAGGACGAGGTACATACCAAGTTTTTCAAGTTTTAGTGCTTGAAAAACGGTTTTATTGAGCTCCATCCAGTTGCTTGTGGTAAATGGGTAACTGAAGTTCTTTCTGATTTCTGCCTCAACATTTTCAGCCAAAAAGGGATCATTAAGAAATACTTCGTATCCCATAATACTATCGCCCATTGAAAGAAGTTCTTGCAAAGTATTGAGGGTTGTAAAAGCGTATGAAGTGTTATAGTCGTATAGTCCTGCATCAAAAACTCCACCTACCTCAACGTCCAGGGAATTCATAACGAGTCCAAAAGGAGTTCTTTTGACTTTTGTTGGAGAATAAACTTTTATAGTGTCACCGGGCATTGCTGCAACCGACGCTGCAATGTTAAGCCCGAGATATATTCTTCTATCGTTGAAAGCCGAATCCCCAGTGATTATCTTCACGCCAGAGGGAAGTTCAGGTACCCCTTTTACTACGGCACCTTCAGAGTACTCATCTTTTACGAGTGCGGTCTTTGTTGCTATAAATGAGTTACAGGATTTAACACCTTTAATTTGCAATATTTTCTCAGGATAAGCTGGGTCTTCTTCAAAGGGCGTGAAGAAGAACTTGTGAACCATTATGTGGGGAGTCATTCCAATTATTCTGTCTCTTAGTTCCTGCTGAAAGCCGGTCATTATACCAATGACCAGGATCAGGGCTGTAACTCCAATGAACACGCCTACAACTGAGAAAATTGAGAGGAATGATAGGAGACCTTTCCGTGAAGCTCGAAGGTAATTCTTTAGAACGAAAATTGAATGCTTTTTCATTTAACCCGTTTTTGGCTTAAGTTGAGGGAAGACTATTACATCCCTTATAGAATATTGGTTAGTAAGGAGCATTATAATCCTGTCGATACCGAAGCCGATACCCCCAGCTGGAGGCATACCATATTCCATAGCGTTAAGGAAATCCTCATCCACCTCCTTTGGGATTTCCTCGTCACCGGCATCACGGAATCTTACCTGTTCCTCAAACCTTTCACGCTGAGCTATCGGGTCATTCAGTTCACTGAAGGCGTTTGCAAACTCCACTCCTAGAATGAAGAGTTCAAATCGCTCAACCCTGTCATTATATTTACGATGTTTTTTTGCCAGTGGAGAGATGAGAACAGGGTGGTCTACTACGAAGGTTGGGTTCTTTATCTGGTCTGCAACCAGGGCGTCGAAGAGCTTGTCAAGAAGGCGGTTAGGCGGTAATTTCTTGGCGTTTGGTAATCCAAGCTCGATCCCAACTCTCCTGAGTTCATCTTGACCCATAGAGAGGGGATCTTTCCCGAGCTTAGAAGAGAGTTCGTCAAGGTAACTGAGCTTTTTGTAAGGTCTTTTCAAACTAATTTTCTCTCCCTGATATTCAAATTCGGTACCTCCCATGATCTCCATTGCGAGTTTTTCCATTAGCTCTTCGGTCATATTCATCATATCGTTATAATCCCAATATGAAGCGTAGGCTTCAAGCATTGTAAACTCGGGGTAATGAAGTCTATCAATTCCTTCATTTCTGAAGTCCTTTGAAATTTCGTAAACTTTCTCAAGACCACCTACAAGCAGTCTCTTGAGGTACAACTCGTCGGCGATTCGCAAATAGAGTTTTGTATTAAGAGCATTGGAATAGGTTTCAAAGGGTTTCGCAAAAGCCCCGCCATAAACGGGCTGTAAAATGGGGGTTTCAACTTCTATGAACCCCTTTTCATCAAAGAAACTTCTTATTAATTTAATTATCTTAGCTCTTTTCACGAAGGTCTCTCTGGATTCGATGTTCATAATTAAATCAAGGTAGCGCTCTCTGTATATAAGTTCCCTATCCCTGAGGCCATGCCATTTCTCCGGTATGGGTCTGAGGCATTTGGAGAGTATGGTAAGCTTCTCAACTAGTATGGTTATCTCACCCGTTTTTGTTTTAAAGACCTTACCATTTATTCCAATAATGTCTCCCGTATCCACGAACTTCTTGAAGAAAGATGCCCCATCTTCATCGCTACAGTGTACTTTTGTGGTGCCCTGCTGTATTGCAATCTGTATATCTCCGTTCTCGTCTCTTATGTGTGCAAAGGATAGTTTTCCAAATACACGCTTTGTCATTAACCTGCCCGCTATGGAAATTTCTTTATTCTCTAATTCATCAAAGTGTTCTTTAATTGCATTACTTTGGTGGGTTATTTCAAAATGGTACTGGTAAGGTTCGATCCCAGCCTTCCGAAGCACTTCAACTTTTTCTTTCCTTATTTCAAATTCGTCCGACATAAAATCTCCTGCATTTCCTTATTAAAAACCCGAATAGTTGTATAATCAAAGGAATTCGAATAACCTGTGTAGTTGGGGGGAGGCTTTATACTTTATTTTGCCCCTGTCGGTTTTCAGATTCTTTAGATCTGATATAAAATTATACAAGGCACTGGGGGAGCTGGGGAAAACCCGGCTGAGAGGCCAGCCGTAGAGGCAACCCCTCGAACCTGATCCGGGTAATGCCGGCGAAGGGAAGGTGCCAAAACTTCCCTCGAAGGCTGAACCCTCCCCTTAGCTTTAAGGAGGTTGATGTGGGGGAGACACTTGTAGAGAAGTTGAGATCCGGAAACATCCCTGATAAATTTGAAGAATTGTGCAAAAAAGAGAATGTAGACCCTGTACTTCTTGCGCGTGATGTAATTGAAGGGAAAGCTGTTGCCGTGGGCTACAGAAATGGCCGTAGCCCTTTTTTGCTTTCGCAGTATGCCAGAACTAAAGTAAATGCCAATATAGGCACAAGTACCAATAGGTCCAGCTTAACTGAGGAAATGGAAAAGCTACATGCAGCCTTGTCTGCTGGAGCCGATGCAGTGATGGATTTATCCCTTTCTCCGGATCTTAAAGAGATTCGCAGTGCTGTGCTTGAACACTCCTCTCGCCCTGTTGGAACTGTTCCCATTTATGAGGCTGCTGTGAGGGCAAGAACCGAGAGGGGAGCTGCAGTAAAGCTTGATGTTGAGGAAATCTTTGACATACTGGAAGAACAAATGGAAGATGGGGTGGACTTTATGACCATCCATGCTGGTGTAACCCGAAGCCTTGTGATGGAGTTTAAGAAGAATTCGAGACTTGAAGGAATAGTATCGAGGGGAGGATCGATCCTTTCATCTTTTATCAAGAGAAGTGGTAAAGAAAATCCTTTTTTTGAACATTTTGACAGGCTTCTCAAACTAGCTCAAAAATATGATGTAGTTCTTTCCCTCGGGGATGGTATGAGGCCCGGAGCCATTAAAGATGCAGGGGACTATTTTGAGGTAGGTGAGCAGAGAATACTTGGTGAGCTTGTGCTCAGGGCACGTGAGGCTGGCGTAATGTGTATAGTTGAAGGTCCAGGTCATGTTCCCCTTTATATGATTGGTGATGCAGTGAAAAGAATGAAGAAACTTAGCTGCAATGCACCACTTTACCTCCTGGGGCCTATAGTTACTGACGTAGCTCCGGGTTTTGATCACATAACCAGTGCCATCGGCGGTGCCATTGCGGCATGGGAGGGTGTGGAGTTTTTATGTTATGTGACTCCTTCTGAACATTTAGGACTTCCTGTGCCCGAAGATGTTTTTATGGGTGTTGTTTCAGCGAGGATCGCGGGACACGCTGCGGATATCGCAAGAGGTGTGAAAGGTGCCCAGGAATGGGATAACGAAATGTCAAAGGCAAGGAGAGAACTCAATTGGGAGTCGATGATGAATCTGTCTATACACCCTGAAACCTCTCGACGCCTGAAGCTCGAAAAATCGGGTGAGGGCACCTGTACGATGTGCGGAGAGTATTGTGTTTTTCTCATAAACGAGGATTAAGCTATATGTATGAGATAGGGGAAAGGCTTTCTCTTCAGGGATCCGGTCGTCCTCAGATTCACAACATTATTTACTATCTCCCTCGTGGTTTTTCAGGCGAATGTAATATTTGTTGCATAGGCTGCTCCATTAATGGTATATCCGGATGTAAGAGAAGATATGGTAATGGACATTGGGACTCCTTTAAAGGCTCAGTTCGGTATTTGTGATGCTGAGGGAAAGCTTATATTAAGGAGGGAGCTAGCAATATTTGATCCATTAAGCTCCAGGTTATTTACTAATAACATAACGAGGGGAATGCGCTCCCTTGAGCAGTGTAAGTATTATGAAAGGGGATCTCTCTACCCTGGAAGGATTTTCTTTGGATATGAAGACTAAAATCAGGAGGATTTTATGAAGGAAGTAGAGATTACAGAAATCATTATTAGAGAGTACCTCGGCTCTCTCTTGAGGGCTTTGGACAGTGATGTAATCATCGCCGGCGGCGGCCCATCTTCCCTGGTGGCTGGATATTATCTTGCAAAGGCGGGTAAGAAGGTTACTATCCTTGAGAGGAAACTTTCCTTGGGTGGTGGTACATGGGGTGGAGGCATGGGATTTAAATATGTGATACTTGAGGAAAATTGCCTTCCTATACTTCAAGAACTAAATATAAACTATACGAAGAAAGGAGAAGATCTGTATGCCGTTGATTCTATAGCGCTTGCCAGTGGATTAATATTCAATGCAGTTAAGGCAGGTGCTGAAATCTTCAACCTTGTCTCTGTAGAAGACCTTGTGGTGAAGGACAATAGAGTTAAAGGCGTCGTTGTAAATGCCTCTCCCATTGAAATTGCAAGACTCCATGTGGACCCGATAACGATGAAGGCTAATGCTGTAGTAGACGCAACAGGCCACGACTTGGAAGTGGTAAAAGTGTTGTTAAAGAAAAACAATCTTAAAATCTTCACGGAGACGGGGGATATTGTAGGTGAGCGTTCCATGGATGTGGAAGAGGGAGAAAGAATCACCCTGGAAAAGACTGGAGAGGTTTTCCCAGGGCTTTATGTAGCTGGTATGGCAGCCTGCGCCTGCTTTGGTGGCCCAAGGATGGGACCTATCTTTGGTGGTATGCTCCTTTCGGGTAAGAAACTTGCTGAAATTCTCGTGGAGAAAGTATGAAGGACATTTTAAAATTGTATCTAATTGCAGATTACCTGTATTTTGCTGAAGGTTTTTTATACAGGATCGAAAAAGCGATAAAGGGTGGAGTTACAGCTGTTCAGTTTAGGTTCAAGGGAATAGATGACAGGCAAGCCTTTGAGACTGCGAAAGACATTTCAACTCTCTGCAAGAGAATGGGCACACCATTTTTTGTCAACAATAGAACGGATTTTGCACTACTTCTTGATGCTGATGGCGTTCATGTGGGTCAGGACGATTTGCCTGTGAAAGAAGTAAGGAGGCTTTTAAATGGTAAACTTGTTGGTGTTTCCGCGGGTGACTATGAAGAATTTCTTAAAATAAGAGATACCGGTGCTGACTATGTGAGTTTTGGTTCCGTTTTCTCAACTCCCACAAAGCAAGATGCTGGTGCGCCTATAGAACTTCAGGGGTTAAGAGCACTTGTGAACATGGCTATGGAGATACCAAAGATTGCCATAGGTGGCATTACCCTTAAGAATGTTGAGAATGTTATGTCGTGTGGAGTGGATGGAGTTGCAGTTGCTGGTGCTATAATGAAGGCAGAAGACCCGGAATCCGTTGCGAGGGAGTTTAGAAGAATAATAGGATAAAGAACATATAGAAATGCGTTTTAAGGGATGGGCTTCGGGGACACCCCGAAGCCCATCCCTTAAAGTAAATTTTTATCTTATCACTATCACTCTATGGATATTATGCTGGCTGCCAGTCTTGACCTCAACGAAGTAGACTCCAGATCTCACCGTTTCTGGAATCTTATAAATCTTCTGCCCCCTCTCCACAAGCCCATCCACCAGCACTGCAACCTGCCTTCCTTGAATGTCAAAAAGCTTTATGGTCAATGGTAATACTGTTGGGGATATCACCTCTATACCGGCGCCGGGCTTCAATATGGAAGGGACATTGTATAGCATTTTGTTTATTGAATTTGATTGATTTTCTTCGACAGGAAGTATGGTGATGTTATTGAACCTTATAGTATAGTCCTCTGAGCCGGATTTCCTGACTATCAAAAGCCCAAGGGTATCAATAGTCGCTGAAGAATAGGAAATCTGCTCACCTACGCCCGCTCCGTTGTTGTCAGCATAGGCGACATACTCGATGGGATTTCGGAAATTCCCAGGTTTTGAACCTTTGCTGAAGAGGTAAATAGCGATGTCAGCGTTGCCACTTTGCACATCTACAGCGATCGTTTGCTTTGTGCTGGCAGGGAATACAATATTCTCCATGTATGCAAAATTGGCATTAGGTAAGTGCACATCCGCTGTACCTGTCCCACCTGCAACGAGATAGCCATTCACAGACCTCGTTACTATAATCTGGAAGCTGTCCCTCGTTTCACCAAAAGAGTATACGCCTGGGTAGAGGTCATCTTCGTTTCCTCCCCATGTGGCAATAAAGTCTATTTTATCCGGTCCAAGGAGTGAGTGTGCAACGGGGTTTTCAAAGCCTTCCCTTGGAGAAGTTGGGGCATCTTCATATATTCTGAGATCCAGGTCTACGGAGTCACCACTTATGCCGTACAGGCTGTTCTTCACTGCTGCAGCAACCCATTGATTTAAAGTGGGTTTCGTTCTGAAGGCAGTGAAGTTGAACCTGTAGCCTGCTCCTGGGCCTGTCATTTCGGGAGCGTAACCAGACCAGGTGGGCGTGTTATAATTCAGATAACCGATAGGTGAGAAGACATACTGTTCACCCCAGTACCTCAAATAATCGTTAAGTATATTGCTTGGAACTACGTTATCCCAGTCTATGGCATAATAAAGGGTGTGTCTCCCCGCGGGTATAGTATCTACATATCCTGAGTAGTAAATGTAATTCCAGGGGGATATGGTATCAGGACCGGGGATGGAAACCTGGGCGAGCCCATAATTATCGAGAAACATGATGTTCCTGACGCTTCTTCCCATAGGGACAACAGCATTGACATTGCTTCTATTAAGGGCTACCCAGCCGGAAATGTAGACCGTTGTATCCCCCTTGAGTATGGGAGGTGAAGTTGTAGAATTACTATTTGATGGCACGACTGGGCTATCCCAGTTATCTGGAGTATAGTAGGAAAGAGCGGGGTGGTTGTGCTTTATCTTTATATCAGCAGCAAGGGGTAGTTCCAGAGAGCCATAAATGTTTGTCCAGTTGTTATCAGAAGAATTAGCTAGTGTAAATAGCCCGATGAATGGCGACCCCCAGAATGAGGGTTTCAGACCTGAACCTTGTGCTATATTGGAGTTTTGCCCGTACCAGAAGATGCCGGGGACTTTCATATTGGGTCTGAATGAGTACCATCCCGACTGGTTGCGTGGTATACTCACGGCTGTGCTTGTGTAAATTGGAGCTCCATCGGGAAGCCCGGTAGAATTATTGTGATCCCATAGGTAGAGAGTTAAGTTTCTTGCGTTATTTGCGTTGTTGTAAGCATAAATACTAATGGAATCGATCTCTATAGAGTCTGCTGCTCCATAGCCAAAGACTGCAGGTGTTGCCCAGTAGTAAGTGCCATTAGGATAAGAGCTTAGTAGATAAACTTCTCCTGTTCCTGCTGGATACCAGTACCAGGCATTTGGCTCAGTGGCGAAGGGCCCGGGGATTTTAAAAATGACCGTATCCTCTTTTTCTTCCCACTCTTCCCTGTACATATACTTATAGTTGAGTACGAGTAGGAATTGGGGGTTGAATCCGGAAAGACCACTTAATTTTGTGAACTCAATAACGAAGGGATCGAGATCGTTGTCACCTTCTCCATGGTGAATGGTACCAAAAAAGGCAGTGTCTTTAATAATAGTTACACTGTCGGCGGTCGCTCCAATAGGGGAAAGGCATCCAACTACACTGTCTGCGGTTATGCCAATATTATTCACGGAGACTTTTAAACCAAAACGCTCTCCGGGATCTATGTAACCATCATTGTTGCCATAAAAGGAATCGTCAATTCTGTGAGACGAAACTTCGACTATAACTGGGGATGTAACCTCTTCTGCTTTAATAATGGGTCTCCAGCAGAAGTCATACCAATATTCTGCGCCCCACCAGGACGATGGGTCCATTCTATCGTTTGTGGAAACATGTACGGAAAGAGCTTCGTCATCGTCCTCATATGGAACTGCCTCTTGGGATGATTTTCTGATACCAACCCAGAAGTATCCGGGTTTTGATATATATATCGGATTTGTAAGGGTCACTGTAGTCCAGGCATCACGAGTGGTTACGTCAATAAGTCTATAAGCATAGATTTCTGCATCAGGAGCATCATAAGTTGCATTGTGTTTCCATACAAAGAGAGTTTCATTGGTCGCAGTCCCATCAAAGTACAGAGTTATCGCTTTTAGGCTGCAGGGTGAGGCTGTCTCAAAGCGGGTTGCGAAGTAATTATACTGGACATAATAAGGGTCGGTGCTGGTGTTATAGTATGGGATATTATTATCGTATATAAGGGTATCTGTTATTGCAGGATACGAATAGGCTACAATTGGGACGTGAAAAAATCGATACATCGTTCTGGAACCGGCAGTGATCTTTATAGTAAAGTAGAGATATTTATCGTACAGGGCACTCGAGGAGAGGGTGATATCAAAGGAACCATCCTTGACTTCACCAGAATACATGGGGCCGAGGTTCGCGGTTCTCTGATTGTAAGTTACGTAGTGTGGAAATCCCGGGATTGTATCAAATGCAAGGGTGGCTGATACACTCGAGGCAGGTCCTCCACGGTTTTCAAAAGAGATGATAAGGGTTGCCCTTTCACCTGGCTGGAGATGTGCATCGACATTACCGTTCCTGTCATCTACTATGTACCCCTTGACAATAATACTGGGATCGGTGGGTAGAGGTGTGTTTAAGACGGCCTTATACGCGTCTATTCTGCCCCAGCCAGTGGTATCATTGGGATAATTGTAAATGTCATGCTCTATAAGTTTAGTGTTGTTTCTGATTGCTAAATAAAGCTGTGAAAGGGAGAGGTACGGGTTTTTGGAGAGAATCAGAGCTGCTTCACCCGCCACGTGAGGTGTGGCTGCAGATGTCCCAGCAAAATCGGATATGAAATAACCGCCAGGATAGGCTGTGAGTACAGGATCCGCAGGAGCTACTACGTCGGGTTTATGCCTATTCCAGTCAAGTGCATACCAGTTATAAGTATTATTCCATCTTGGAAGGTTCGGTGCTCCACCCCTTGCACTGTAATGGGTAATTTCATCGTTTGGGTCTGTTGCTCCGACGCTCAATGCCATTGGATAAGTACCAGGTGTAGATTGGTAGGTGGGTGCATCAGGATTATTTCCTGCTGCAAATACGGGTAAAATTCCGAGGGCTTTCCATGTGGAGCATGCGGCAAACAATGTGGTATTGTCCCAGTCATCCATCCCCCACGAGTTGGAAACTACCCTTGGTTTTAAGCTATCAGGTAATCCAGCTATCCAGTTAAAACCCTCCAGCATGTCAGCACCGGATGCTTCACCATTGGCATCCAGTATTTTTACAGCAATCCACTTAGCGTCGGGTGCAATACCGAGGTTGTACTTGCCTGCAATAATGCTTGCACATGCCGTTCCGTGCATGTTGTCGTCGTAGGGGTAGGGTTTCCCATTTACAGCATCATGCCATCCTGCTATTCCTCTCCATGTTTCTTTCAGTACAGGGTGATCGACATCCACCCCCGAATCCATAATCCCGATAACTATTCCCTCTCCTCTGTAGCCGAGGTCATTCCATACCTTGTCGGCATTCATTATCTGCCTGTCCCACGGTATTTCCGCTGATCCCGACGGATATGTGGCTATAGTATAAGCTACATCTTCTTCAGGAATTAGCCTTCGGTAAACATCTTCCTCAATATACTTAACATCTTCCCTCTGAGCGAGCTCCATAAGAGCAGATTTTGAAAGTCTCACGGAGAAACCATTGATTACAAAAAACTGGATTAGATTCTCTGCCTCTCCTATCGAGTTTAACCATTCTACTACAGGTCTCTGGGATTCTTCAGCTAATCGCTTTATGTACTCTCTTTTTCCGTCATAATCATCTTCACGGAATTTTGAGAAATCATATTCTTGCTTCATCAAGACGATAACGCTAATACGGTCGGTATTTGAGAGGTTCTGTAACTTTCCATATAGAGAAGCCTCAAACTTATCAGAGAGGGTATTTGAAAGTAAGGTTAAGCAAAGGATTAGCTTCATTTCAGCTCCTCCTTAAGTTCTTTAAGTGATTTTTCCATGGTATTCAATCTCATCTGAATGCGCAGTAATTCCTCATCTTTGCCTTCGAGCTTTGCAATTTCTCGATGTTGCTCCAACATTCTCTTTTCGGTCTCGAGTTTCAGTATGATTATTTCTTCGTCGCTTGCTCCTCTGTTTATGGCTTCCTTCAATTTTCGCCTACCGTCTTCAATGGTTATTTGAGACAGCACGGTGCTGAGGAGTTCATTGTAAGAGATCTCTATTCTCTTAAGTTCCGGAATGCTTCCTGTTTCAGGCTCAAGCTCAATTACGTCAATAGCTTTCAAAGCTTGTCTTACACTATCTTCGATCTGAGGGATCACGATGGGGGGGATGCCCTTTTTGATTTCTATGTCTAGAGTACCCCTTATTGTGGCTTCATGGGGCATCTGGATGCATAATAAGAGTAATATCATAAACACCTCCTGAAACTTTCAAAAAGTGTAAAGGTTACATGTGGCGTTGTCAATAGCTTGACATTTCTATTCCGACCAGATTTCCTTTCAAAGTAAGTGAAGAGAAACATCAAAGGTTGAAGGTAAATATCCGTATTGATTTTCTTAGTCCCCTTGAGTATAATTATTAAGAGGAGGAATTTAAGAGTGAAGAGGTTTTTGATATTTATGATAGGAGTTGGCTTGGGCGCCATTGCTGTTTGCATCTTTACTCCTTTACCAGGTGAGGAAATGAGAAGGAGAATTAAACTTCAACTTAAAAAACCCGATATTGAAGATAAGATTTCAAAAATTAAGGAATCCATCGATAAATTTCAAATAGAGTGATATCATGTTATTTAAGAAGAAGAAGGAGCTGGAACCTCCGAAACGGGAAATTCCGGAAGGGCTATTTGTTAAATGCACAAACTGCGGGGAAATGCTGTATAAAGCTGTGCTTGAAAAGAATTTTCTCGTATGCCCGAAGTGTAATTATCACTTTCGTGCAAATGTTGAAGTTTATAAAGCGCTCCTTTTGGACGATGGTGGCTTCAGTGAAACAATAGCTTCACAGCTGGAGAGTGACGACCCGCTGGATTTCCCAGAATATAAAGCAAAGCTAAAGCAGGCTCAAGCATCCACGGGGCTCAGAGAAGCGGCAATTGCTGGGGTTGGCACCATTGGTGGTTTAGAAGTTGTGCTTTTTCTTACCGATTTTCGTTTTCTCGGTGGCAGCATGGGGTCTGTATATGGGGAAATTTTCTTCAGGGCTTGCGAGACTGCAAGGGATAGAAACTTACCTCTTATTTCTGTGACCTCTTCAGGAGGAGGTGCAAGGATGCATGAGGGGATTTTCTCACTTATGCAGATGGTTAAAACCACGATGGGTGTTGAAATCTTGAATGAGCGTGGGTTGCCGTTCATTTCTGTAGTATGTGACCCTACGATGGGAGGGGTAATGGCGTCTTTTGCTTCCCTTGGGGATCTTAATATTGCAGAACCTGGTGCTCTTCTTGGTTTTGCAGGGCCAAGGGTTATTGAACAAACCATAAAGCAAACCCTCCCCCCGGGTTTCCAGAGAAGTGAATTCTTGATGCAAAAGGGTTTCCTGGACATGGTAGTCCCGAGGAGAGAAATGAAGGATACGCTGATTAAGTTATTAGACTATCTGGGAGTAAAACATGGCAGAAGTTAAACTGATCAACGTTTCTAAGATTTTCCCCAGAGGAAACGTAGGTGTGAAAGATGCTACCTTCGAGGTGGCTGACGGAGAATTTTGTGTAATCTTAGGACCTTCGGGATGCGGAAAGACAACGACGCTTAGATTAATTGCAGGCTTGGAGTATCCTACCGAAGGAGAGATATACATTGGTGGGAAGCTCGTAAATAATGTTGAACCAAAAGATCGCGAGATCGCCATGGTTTTTCAGAATTATGCGCTATATCCTCATATGACTGTATATGATAATATGGCTTTTGGTCTTAAGATGAGGAAGGTACCGAAGGAAGAGATTCACAATAGAATTTTGGAAGCTGCTGAACTGCTGGATATTAAAAACCTCCTCGACAGAAAGCCCAGGGAGCTGTCAGGCGGTCAGCGGCAGAGGGTTGCGGTTGGGAGAGTTATTGTAAGGCATCCCAAGGTTTTCCTCTTTGACGAACCCCTTTCGAACCTTGATGCGAAGATGAGGACTAAGATGCGTGCTGAACTCGCCAGAATTCACAGGCAACTTAAAACCACAACGATTTACGTGACTCACGATCAGGTGGAAGCTATGACTCTCGGTCAAAAGATCGTATTGATGAAAGATGGTGAAATTCAACAGATAGGTACTCCATTATCGATCTACGACTATCCAATTAATAAATTTGTTGCTGGTTTTATTGGCTCACCGCCTATGAACTTTTTTGATGGTGAAATTGTGGAAGAGGACGGTAAGCTTGTTTTTAATTTTCAACTTGGCAAATATGTTTTGCCTCAAGAGATCGCAAAAAAAGTTAAAGAAGTTGGAAAATCAAAAAAAGCTATTTTAGGGGTGAGGCCCGAAGAGATCATACTTGGGGAGGGTGATTTTCCCGCCCAGATAGACTTCTTTGAGCTTTTGGGGAATGAAACTATCGTTTACCTGGATGCAGGAGATACTACATTGAATGTAAGGGCTCAGTCTTCTTTTAATTATGAACCTGGTTCAAAGGTGGTATTCAAGTTCTCCGATAGGGTCCACCTTTTTGATAAGGATACGGAGGTAAGTCTATTAAAATAATAGAAGCTGTAAAGCGATTCTGGGAAAAGATACAAGACGATGAGGTTTTCAGTAAAGCATCATCACTTTCATATATGACGGTATTTGCTTCTATTCCGGCACTTTCGCTGGTATTTTTCCTCTTTGCCCAATTTTCGGCGTTTTCTGGAATGTATGAAAAAATCAAAAATTTTATATTCACGTACTTTATTCCTCAGAGTGGCATGATGATCGAAGAAAAACTCGATGAGCTCTTAAAGAATATAGGTTCTCTTGAGGTCATTGGTGTGATTGCGTTAATAGTAACTACGGTGCTTATGGTGGATTTTGTCGAAGGGAACATCAACAAGATCTGGGGGATTAGGCAAAAAAGGGCTCTTCTTGTAAAAATAGCGTCGTATTGGGCTTTTATTACACTTGTGCCCATACTAATAGCATTGTCGATTTATATTTCAACGCGTCTTGCTTCCTTCGGATTCTTTACAACGCTAAAGGAGTCTCCTGTTTTCAGATCGATACAGTATATCCTGCTGCCTTTCCTTATCACTGTTATTGCCTTTTTTATCGTATACTTTATTCTACCCAATGGGGAAGTAAATCCCCTTGCTGCTCTTGGTGGTGCTGTTTTTGGTGCATTTTTGTGGGAGATATCAAAACTCTTATTTGATGTATATATCATATATTTTTCTACTATTCCCAGGTTTTATGGTACGCTTGGGAACATCCTAGTTTTTATTTTTTGGATATACCTTTCTTGGACCTTTTTGCTCCTTGGAGCGGAGGTTGCTGTGTTCCTTGAAGGCGACCCAGGGGCACAGATAACTCCTTCGCTTCTGTTTGTGATAATGCTTTTGACATACAAGAAGTACGAACAGGGTGAACCTTCGAAGGTCATGGAAATTGCGAAGCATTTGGAATTAAACATGACTAAGGTTCGTTATGCATATAGAATACTGGAGAGCTCTGCTCTGGTGGTGGAAATCAAGAAAAGTCATTATGTGCCTATAAAGCTTCCCGATAAGGCTTCAATAAAAGAGCTACTAAGCACCCTTAACGTAGTGAACTTTAAAACTAATGGGATGTTCAAGGGAGAATTTAAGGCTCTCGAGTTTGTAAAAGAAAAAATGGAAACTGGCCTTCAGAATATCACAGTGAAGGAGGTATTGCCATTAGTACCGGAATTATAATCGCCTTAAATACCACATCTATCGAAGAAGCATTAAGCTGGGTGGATTACCTTGGAGAGAACCATGATTTCTATAAAGTAGGTTTACCCCTTTACCTGAGATATGGTAATACCGTTGTAAAGGAGCTTAAGAGGAGAAAGAAGAGGGTATTTCTCGATCTGAAACTTCACGACATTCCATCAGTTGTAGCCCAGAGTATTACACCATTTGAAAGAGGTGAAGTAGATATCATTACCGTCCATATATCGGGTGGTATGAGAATGCTTATGGATGCAAAAGCTGAGGCTCACCTTAGGGGGATTGCCGTTGCAGGGGTTTCGATTTTGACAAGTATTGATAGGCTTGATCTTCAGCGACTATTTGCATTTCCATGTGAGTTGGATAAGGTTGTTGAAAGTATGGTCAATATTGCTTTAGAGGTTGGACTTGACTATGTGGTACTTTCGGGCTATGAGGTAAAAATATTAAATGAAAGATTTAAAAGTAAGATTGGATTTATTGTACCAGGGGTAAGGTTTGAGGGGGAAGAACCAGGCGATCAAAGCCGAGTGATAACTCCGGTGGAAGTGAAAGAGCTTGGGGTAAACTACATAGTAGTGGGTAGACCGATTACTCACAGTAGTGATCCTCTGGCTGCCCTGAGTCGGTACGTAAAAGCTCTTCAGGCATGACATTTCTTTTTCTAACCTTGAATCTTTATTTTGTTCCATGGCAATGGAGTCGTTTAGAGATAGATTTTTCTAAATTAAGTCCTTTGCTAGATAGGGTGTATGTGTATGATATGCCTTTGAATTACAGAGAGCATCCCTTGAGATTCTGGGAATTTGAAGAGGTACAAAGAGAAAGGTCTTTAGTAAACTATTCAATGTATCGGGATTCTCTGCTTGCACCCGAAGTTTTACTTTTCTCTAAAAATGGTGTGAACCGTTCCGAAGTGGGTGGATTTTTACGAACTCCGGTATTCAGAAAAGAAAATCAGCTTGCATTGTCTTACTTTAACTTGAAAGACAACTTAGGCAACCCATCCATATTCTTTGCAGGATTTAAAGGCGCAGGCAAAGTAAACTACGATATTTCCTTTGGAGATCTTGCTGGTGAGAAACAGTATGCCGTTAAAGCTAGGTACAGTTGGATCACAGCCTGCTACTCTCAGGGTGATATCCTGGAAACTTTTCTTGAAGCCGTTCCGGTCGATAACTTCTCTGCAAAGTACCATAGGGAAGGTGCCATACATAATGCTATTCTGACTTACAGGTTTTTATCCCTTGGTTTAGCGTATAATGATGAGGAGTTATCACCTTACGCCGGAGTTGATATGGAGCTCGGGCATTTTAATATACTTCTTAATATGGGGAAGAAGCAATTTGGAGACAGGGTAGAAAACAGGTTTTATAGCTCTATAACTTTTAACAAAGCCCCCTTTTATGCGGGTTTCGAAGGGAAAATTGGTAAGGAAGGCGTGTTTTATTATGATGGAGATTTAATAAAAGGTGCTCCCTACTCAACTGGCTTTTATATGGGGTACTCAAGTAAGTGGTTCAAAGGAGGCGCTGCTTATTATTTACCTTCTCCCACAAACCTAATCGCTATTTTATCTCCGAGGGTTTGTTTTAAAGAGGGGGAAATGGTGTTGGAGCCTGGAGTCTTTTTGAAAGTCGATCCTTTTGAGAGGAAAGTGAGCGGGGATGTTTACTTTTCTGTGTTGCTATTTCAAGCTGTAGAATTTAGGTTTTTATATGACATAGAAGATGGCGCTGAATTTGGGGTTGGCGTTAATCTTTTCGATTAAAACGATAAGGCGGGTAAAAGATCCCTTCTTCAGTGATAATTGCGGTGATTAGATTATTTGGTGTGACATCGAAGGCATAGTTTAGGATATCCACATCTTTTGGTGCTACTGGACAGCCTCCGAATGCAATTACCTCTTCTTTATTCCTTTTTTCTATTTTCATTCCGTCTCCATTCTCTAAAATAGGATCGACGGATGAACTCGGAGCAACTATGTAAATTGGTACACCGTGATGTTTTGCCAGTATTGCCAGCATGTAAGTTCCTATCTTGTTAGCAGTGTCACCGTTTCGAGCAATGCGATCGGCACCGGCAAAGATTGCATCTATTTTTTCCTTCTCCATAACAAAGGCAGCAGAGTTGTCTGTAATCAATATGGGTGTTATGTTGTTTTCAAGGAGTTCCCAAGTGGTGAGCCTTGCACCCTGGAGTACCGGCCTCGTTTCGAGAGCAAAAACCTTCTCTATCTTGTCCTGGGCTATACCTTCGTAAATCACTCCTAAGGCAGTTCCGATGTGGTTTGTAGCAAGATAACCTGTATTACATATGGTCATCACTTTTGCCCTATCCGGGAGCAACGAAACTCCAAGTTCAGCCATTTTTTGACATCTTTCGCCCTCTTCCCTATCAATAGCTTTAGCTTCATCCATTAATGATTCTACAAGTTTATCCTTACAATTTCCGTGAAATTCATTTAGAATTTTTTCCATCCGGTCTAGGGCATAAAACAGATTTACTGCGGTGGGACGGGTGCGTCGAAGCTCATCAATGGAGGAAAACCCTATCTCTTTTACCCTCTCAATGTCAAAAATATCAATGTTTCTCAGTACCTGTACCACAGCGTAGGCAGCGAAAATGCCTAAAAGCGGGGCTCCTCGCACCTTTAGGCTTACTATTGCATCAATTGCATCTTTGAGTGTGTAAATATATTCGAAACGCACCACCTGGGGGAGTTTTGTCTGATCGATGACTTTTATTGTGTCCCGAAAAATTTCCACAGGTTTAATCATCTCTTAATGACCTTCATGCGTTTGCCTTCAGTTTCACAGTAGAGCTCAATATTTGCTATATATTCTTGATCGTTGAAATCGCCATGGAAATCAGTGCCGCCTGTGACCATTAGGTTATTTTTGAAAGCTATCTCTGTAAGTTGTTCCTCAATGTAATGGGAGTTTTTCGGATGATAAACTTCAATTCCATCAATGCCTTTTGAAATAGACAGGTTTATAACTTCATCCTTTCTATTCAATAGACCAGGGTGAGCGAGGATACTCACGCCTCCACTTTCATGAACTATTTCAATAGCATCTTCGACGTAAATCTTAAACTTTTTTACGTAAGCAGGTCCATTATCTCCAATATACTTTTGAAAAGCCTCTTCGAATGAGCTAACATAACCTCTTTCAAGTAGTGCTCTTGCCAGATGAGGTCTGCCAATGGCTTTTTCTTCTTCGTAGCTATCAAGGTCCACAGGAACTTCTATTCCCATTTCCTTGAGTTTTTCTATCATTTTGGAGAAGCGAACCCTACGTGCCAACCTGAATTTCATTAAGTATTCAGAAAGGGAAGGTGAATCTGCATCAATAAAGTAACCGAGGATGTGGACCTCTTCGTCCAAGTACTCTGCCGAGAGCTCTATGCCTGGTATGAGGTCCATCCCGAGCTTTTGTGTTTCCTCTCTTGCCTCGGGGAGGGCTTCTATAGAGTCATGATCCGTTATTGATAGGACTTTAATGCCTCTTGAATAGAGAAAATAGACCAGATCCTTAGGTGAATATATTCCATCGGATTTGTTTGTATGGGTATGTAGGTCACACTTCCGCATCATTATATTTTAAAGAAAAACAGTTGAACTTCTGAGGCGCAGGACTGATTCACCGTAGAGTCTGGGTTATAATTTCAGAAACTGGTATTCTATGGATGACACTGGAAAACTTAATTTCAGAAGCGCATTAAAACTTTTTTTCTCATTCTCCGTTGGTATATGGGTCCATGCAATTATCAGCTTTTTCTCGGTTCCAATCATCACATACCTGATCTCACCGGAGGAATTTGGAAAGGCCACGATGTATTCTACCCTATATTCACTACTTCTGGTTTTGGTGATGGCGGGAGCTGATCAGAGTTTTATGAGGTCCTATTACGAGGTGGATGAGAAGAAAAGAGCGGAACTTTTATGGACTTCCCTTTTTACACCAGTGAATCTTTTCATACTTGTTAGCCTTTTCCTTATAGCTCTTTCTGGTAAATTATCACTTTTGCTATTGGGTGAATCAGGGCATCCTATCGGGCTCCTGGTCTCCGTCTCACTAATTACGGGCATATTCCAGACCTTTAATATGACGAGCATTCGTATGCAGAAGAAGGGTTTTCTATACTCTGTGGTTTTTATTGCTCAGTCTGTTGCCAATGTTGGTGGGACTATAGCTTATGCATTGCTCTTTGGGAGAAATTTCTATGCTATCATATGGGGCCAAATCTTAGCCAATCTGATTTCATTTCTTGTAGGATTTGCCTTTGAGCATGCCCATCTTTTGCCGGTCAGAATTAACTTTCGCCTTTTAAAAAGCATATGGTCTTATGGCATTCCACTACTTCCAAGTGCATTGATGTGGTGGCTTTTCAGCTGGACTTCAAGGATTTCTCTCAGAGCATTCTCTACTTTTACTGAACTTGGTTATTACTCCACGGCACTCAGATTAAGTAATGTAATGTACATGATCTGTGCGGGCTTTCAGAACTTCTGGTTCCCTGTTGCGTATGAAACTTATGAAAAAGATCGGGAAAATCGCAAATTTTTTTCTGATGCTGCTCATGTGATCAGTTTCGTGATGATTATCTTTGCACTTCTTGTTATTGCATTGCGAGATCTGATATTTCTCATAATATCGAAGGACTACAAGCCATCAGCCTCTGTGTTACCGTTTTTGCTTTTCTCACCCGTAGTACTTTCAATCCTTGCGGTTACTGCAAGGGGTATAAACTTTACAAAGAAAACTTACTGGTTTATTGTATCAGACTCTGCTTGCGTAATCTTGAATTTACTTGGGAATTATCTTTTGATCCCAAAATTTGGAGCTCGTGGTGCAGCAGTTTCAACAGGCATTTCTTTTATTGCCCTTTTCACCATTGAGAGTTTCGTCTCAATGAAATTGTTCCCCGTAAAATATCCGCTTCTTAAGATATACTCGTCCCTTCTATTCTTTATCTTTAGCTCCTCAGTTGCCACCTTTGTTAACAATGCTCTTGTAATTTACACTGTCGTTATTGGTAGTATAGTTGCAGTCTGTGCCATCAATGCAGATCTTTTGAAAGTGGGCATTAAAGAAGCAAAAAATGTCTTAAAGAGATGGCCCCCTACTTCAAAGATGAGTAAATGAAAGTATTTTAGCTTCTCCGCATGTTGCTGGGAGTTTCAATGGCAGAGGAAAGATTGAAATAAAACTTGACAAATACATTATTTTGGTATTATAATTTTACTGAGGTTTTAACAAAGGAGGGGAAATGAAGAAAGGGTTGTTGGTGTTGGTGATGGTATCAGGAGTACTTGCTCAGGGGTTCAAGGGCACATACGCAGATATTCCACTCCCTATAGACAGTAAGTGGCCTACTATACACATTTCAACTTTTGGAGGCTTTAAACTCATTGACGACTATTTCACGGATACTGCTTACAAGGCAGTTCTTCCACCTTACGGCATAGCTCTTGGTTTTTCAACCTCAAGAATATTTGCTAATGTTGGTTATGCTAAGCACAGAGGCTTTGAGGTGAGTTTTCACCATACCCTTATAAAATCTAGATTTTTTAAAGCCCTTTGGGGCGTCAATGGACTTTTAATACCTGACATTGAGTCTGAACACACAGTGTACATTCCAGAGGATTCTACAGAAAAGGTATACAGAGTACCAGCCTTTGCCGCAATTTATTTTACTCCTCATCGAATAATTTCTGGAGGAATTGGGGTCGGCCTGGGGAAATATGGAATCAGGTCATACTTTGATGAGCCGCTCTACATCCCCGGTGTTTTCTTTGAGGTAAACTTTACACCTATAAAGGAAGTAAGTCTCTTCTGGGAAGGATATACAAGAACTTACAGACGAAATATTGGAATCACAGTAATCCCGACGGAATTTCTTGAGATTTTTGGTTTTGTGAGATATGCTCAGTATTGGCCTTACAACGATACTAAATTACGTCAACTGTTTGTTGGTGTGAGATTTAATGTGCCTATAGGCAAGGAGGAAGAAGAAGTTGTACCACCTCCACCACCTGTAGTTACAGTAGAACCAGAGGAAAAGGTTGAGGAGCCGGCACCTCCGCCACCTCCGCCACCTCCACCACCAGAGGAAGAAGAAGTTGAGGTCATCATTGAAGAGAAACCTGAAGAGGAGGAGCTCCCGACGGAATATATTGTTCAGGAAGGTGATTTTCTGACCAAGATAGCAGGATACTCTTTCATTTATAATGATTCTAGCAAATGGCGCATAATTTATGAAGCGAACAAGGATCAGATTAAAGATCCTAACCTTATATATCCGGGACAGAGATTGGTAATTCCACGGTAAAAAGTATTGAGACCAGCGGATACATAAGTGGCGGGCGAAAGCCCGCCACTTATGTATATATACCCTCAAAATCAACATATTGAATTTTATCAAGGCTTGTGTATAATTTAACCGGTTAAGCTTGATAAAGGGTGTAGTAGGACACAAGGAGGTACTTCTATGATTAATCTGTCATTGCTTGTAGCATGTATGGCTGGTTTTGTATGTAGCTTCATTCTGAGTAAGTATTTTGCCATGCACAATGTAGTGACGGATAGGCCTGGTGAAGAACCTCAGAAAATTCATCCTGTTAAAGCGTCGAGGATGGGCGGCATGGCAGTTTTAGCGGGGATTGTAGTTTCTGCAGTTATACTATGTTTTCAGGAGTTGGCGCTGCTTCTTCTCGCATCTTTACCTACTTATTTTGCCGCCTTTTTTGAAGATATGTTTGGCAGGATAAGAGCCTCCTTAAGGCTTGTCATAGCTTTCTGCTCTTCGGCTATCTTTATATTCTTTTTCAATACTTATATTGGCTATATAGATATACCTTTGATTGATCGAGTATTAGCTTTACCTATAGTTGGTGTGGCATTTACTATATTCGCTGTTTCGGGTATTACTAATGCATTCAATATAATCGATGGACTCCATGGGCTGGCAAGCGCGCATGCAATTATAATTTTTTTCTTTTATGCATTAACTGCCTTCATTTTAAGCGATCAGCTTGTTTTCAGGATTTCCATTTTAGTTATTTCTGCACTTTTGGGATTTATAATCCATAATTATCCTAAGGGGAAGATTCTTTTGGGCGATAACGGCGCTTACTTTATTGGATTTATGGTCGCAACCACTTCGATTCTCCTGGTTTACAGAAATGAGGGGCTCTCCCCATGGTATCCATTGCTATCGGTAGCCTACCCTTTTACGGAGACTGTTTTTTCCATGTATAGGAGAAAATTCCGGAGAAGGAAGGCGCCTTTAATTCAAGCTGATTTTCTGCATATGCATTCCCTGATATTTAAGAGATACATCCGCGAAAATTCCAGAGCTTCAATGATATTCCTAATTTCTTCCCTGGCAATTGCTTTTTTGGCATTTTTATTTAAAAAGAGTACGTTGGCACTGATTTTGCTGTACATGATGTATTTTGTTTTATACACATATTGTTACTTGAGGGTAGTGAGGTTTAAGAATGGGAGGATTATGGCTTTAATTAAACCATGAGGGCAATTTTTCAAAAACTTGAGCACTTAATTGATTTTAACTTTATAGAAATTCAGAGTTAAAAGTCCTCCACGATCCTTTTTATACTATTCATGTAGTTTTCGACTGAGAACAAAGTCCCCTGTTTTAGGGCATTTTCGTGGAGCTCCATTTGCAGGCTTGCATCATGAATTATCTTAACAATCTTTTCTACAGCTTCTCCCTCACTTGTATACATTAGGCGCTCATCCCCTCCCACCGCCTCTATCTGGCCACCGCTGTTGTGAACAAATACCACACATCCGAGCTTAACCATTTCTGCCACTGCTATGCCAAAATGTTCGTTAATTTTGCCGTGAATTCCAAACCTGTGGCTGGATATAAGTCTAGCGAGGTCTTCTCTTGTCAGTCCATCCTCAATAAATAACCATGAGTAATTCTCTCTTTGAAGTTCCTTAAGCTTCTTAAAATATTTATGGTCACCAACCTTACCCACAATATGTAAGTGAACATCGTATCCCCTTACTCTAACTCCGCTCAGGATTTTCACAATTTCAATAAATCTCTTCGTAGGCTCAATCCTTCCTATGGCTACAAAACCTGCGTCTCGATGTAAAAAATTAGGAGGCTGTAAAGTCGTGTTTTTAGGCTCTACATTAACCGGTGGGTATACGGTTATAGTATCAATTTCGTAAGCATCCCAGACAATTTTCCCTGTCCAATTAGAATTTACAAGAGTGACATTTTGTTTCATTCTCGAGGGGTTATAGCTGCTTAATATGCATCCCAATTTTTCATACCACCATCGGATGGGCGAGGGTTTATGATACCAGACTTCGGCAAATGTCGCTTCTTTAAGCCTCTCATGTTCAAAACTTGCAATATATGGAAAGTGTATATATTGGATACCTCTCACGCCGAAGTCCATTTCATTATACGTGCTGAAAAGGATGTCGTAGTCGTCTTTTAATTTTTTAACTTCTTTCATTATATAATGCTGCCGCAGAAGATGATATCCAGATTCCATAGAATGGAAGGGTTCAGGAGCGCGCAATAGCTTTATTTTAATGTTCTGTTTACTAAGCTTTGTCCCGTAAAACCTGTCCATTTTCTCAAAGGTAATATTCCTATCGAATGTGAGAAGTTCCGTGTCGAAGGAATCGCAAAGAGACATCAAGGTCCATGCACATACAGCTTCAGTCCCTCCCCATCCAAATACGGGGTGCACTATGCCGACTCTCTTACGTTGCATACTTTGTGATCCCTTTGTTTCTCCATAGGTGAGTTATTGCAAAAGCGAGAAAAACTAGCATAAATCTCCAAAGACTTCCATCGTAAAGGAACTGGTCAATGGATAGTATTAAGAACAGATATACCAATAATACTGCAGAAACCAATTGTTCTAATGTAGGATGTTCGTTCTTAAAGGTTAAGATGATTACCTTAATTACTCTTAATGCCCCTGCGACCATAGCAACAAGAAGCATTAGAGCAGGTATGAGCCCGGATTCTACGAGGGTGTTTATCAGAAAGTTGTGTGCGAATGGCATACTCAGTGAGCCACTAAAGTAAAAGAAATTTCCTGGACCAAAGGGTTTAAAGGGGCTCTTTATAAAGTAATTTATGGAATTCCTCCAGAGGATTAGCCTGGAGAGAATCGATGTATCGTATTTTAGAGTCTCAGGGTTTAGCCTAATCATTAGGATTACTCTACCAAGGGTGAACATAAAAAATGCCATCAGAATAATTACCAGTAGGAGTAAAAGAAACCCCTTCTTCCTATTGCTTCTAAAATATAGTACCGCAAAGGTGAAGAGGGAAACGAGGATAGAAATTAGAGCATTTCTGGAGCCTGCGCACATTATTACCAGAAAGAACAATATGAATGCAGCAAGGAAAATGAGGTTAAGTGGGAATTTATTTTTTAGGAATAAATAGAACGAAAATATGCCTGCCATGCCCGCAAGGAGTGCAGGCGGATTTGGGTTTGTAAATCTACCTGCTGCACGACTGATCCAACTGCCATGAAGGAGGGTCATAATTGCGTCTTTATTTATAACCGAAATCGTTACACCAATGGCAAGGAGTAAAGTGATCATAATAAGCCATTTATCGTAGTTTTCATTTTCGCCAAAAAGCTGAAGTAAAAGGAAAAAGGAAGCTAAGGATAGAGCTAGCTGGGAAGTCTGAAAGAATGCCTTGAGAGGATTGATCGCAGTGAAGATGGAGATGGCTGTAAAGAGTATATAGAGGGCAGTGAAGACTAATACTGGTTTAAATTTTAGGCTCTCTTTTTTATCTATCATGACGTCAATTAGGGCGAAAATTATAAAAAATTCAATTATATTGTAAGGATAGACACCATCAGGCCGTGCAAGGGTGGAAAAGGGAACGGCGATATTTCGAGTTTCCACATAAAATCCACCAAATTCCTTGTAAAATGGAGCGAAGAGCACAAAGGCTGATGCAATGGGGATGCTGAGTAAGTATACGATAGTAAGCAGCTTAGGGGATCCCACTAAGAAAAATCCAAGAAATAGAAACCATACTACTAAAGCCAATTTAAGGCCATACTTCAAGCCACCTATGTTATAAAAAGCTAGCGCAACTGCGGTAATACCGAGAGAAATACACAGTATTGTGAGAGCAATTTTTGAGTCGAGAGTTCTTTTATATTGATACTGGTTCATAAAGTTTCCCAAATCTCATTAACTTAGCCTGATGCCACGAGTTGATCACTCTAATTAGCGCCCGCATGGTTTCATAAAAAAACGAGATGTTTCCGTACTGAAAGCTATGATTTAAGCCTTGTAGTGCTATACCGATCATACTCCATGTAAAAATCAGTTTATTTTTGGGTAAATCAAAAAAGTGTTTTCTGAAGAGTAAAAAAGTATTGTAGACATAAAGGTGGCAAAATTTCGAGTATTTTACCCTGGAGCGGGGAGAATGGTGATGAGTAAAACTAAGGCGCGGGCTCAGGATTAGTCTCTTACCGAATCTCTTATACACTGAATACGAAAAGTCCTGGTCCTCTCTATGGGAGTAATTTACCAGCGTTTCGTCAAACTTTATGGTGTTTGGCACCTCCTTTCTCATTACCAAGACAGTAGTGGAAAGCCACTGCGCTTCAACATCTTTATCCGCAGCATATGCAATAACCTTAGAGCCTGCAGGTAATATTATTTGAAGGTTTCTTGCGTAGTGGTCCAGAAAGAAGAGCTTCCGCAAGAGATTTTGAATGGGCTTTACTACAGGTTTTCTTACATCGAAACCTGTAACTAAGAGGCCATTCCTCTCTTGCAGAATAGCGATGGCGGTCTCTACAAAATGTGGGGGAATCTCCACATCATCGTCTATCATCAATATATACTCGTATTCTGCTGTCTCAAGACCCCGATTTCTCTGCGTGGCAATACCTTTCCTCGGAGAAGTCACATACTTAAAATTTACAGTTTCGGAGGCATATTCTTTAGCCAAGTATTCTACAGTTTCCTTTGTATCAATATCATCTTTTACACCCGAAATCACGATTTCCGAGGGTTTTATAGACTGATTAAAAAGATGCCTGATGCACGTTATAAGTTCATCTTTTCGCCTGTATGTTGGAATTACTACACTGTACATCGGAGAGAATTATAATGTTGAGGGCGTCTTTTTTCAAGCTACGTTCTCCATGGGTGTGCTTAGATTCCTGCTTTTTCCATTATAATTATTACGGATGAAATCCATTACCATTCTTACAAGTCACTATGATCCCGAAACAGGTGCAGGAGCTCGGCGCCTCTCATCTATCGCCGAATTTCTTGCTCAGAAAAGATGGCAAGTAACGGTAATTACCCTACTCCCTAGCCACCCAATAGGCAGGATATATGATGGGTATGAGGTTAAAACTCCTTACATATCAAAAGAAAAAGGTGTAACCGTTATCCGTTACAGACCATGGATTGTACGTAAAGATAGCCTATTCCTGAGGGTACTTTCTGAGACACTATTTTGCATTAAAGCTTTTAATGGTGCCCTTAAACTAAAGAACCCAATAGTTCTCTCTTCGAGTCCTTATATGTTTTTAGGCCTTTCAGGTCTCGTTGCAGCGAAATTAAAGGGTAAAAAGTTCGTTTGGGACGTCCGTGACCTGACATGGCTATATCCTGCGAATGTTGGTAAAAAGACCTACGGACTGGACAAAATTGTAGGCTGGATAATGTACCGGACCGCGAAGGGAGCCGACGCTCTAATATCCCCTTGCGATGGTATTCTACAAAATTTTAACGGGGGAATGAAATATTCCATGGTCGTGCCCAATGGGGTTTCAGATGAATTCTTCTTAAAGGTCGGTTCTACTTCTTCACAAGGTATTCTCCGGGGACCACATCCGAGGGTGGTTTACGCTGGGCTTTTCGGATTTATGCAAGACTTGGATGTTTTAGTAGAGGCTTCAGAACTCTTGCCAGATGCCAGTTTTTACCTTGTGGGTGATGGACCTGAAAAAGAGAACTTAGTGAGAACTGCGAGGGGGAATCCAAATATTACTTTTTTATCTCATATGAATACTGATAATCTCATTAAAATGTATGTAGATGCGGATATCTTGGTGTGTTTACTGAGAAAAAGCCCTATTAATAGGATAGCACAACCCTCAAAACTCTGGGAATTTATGGCAACAGGTAAACCTGTGATCTATTGCGGTGAAGGAATAACAGCCCAAATGCTCAAAGAATATGGAATTGCAAAGGTTGTTCCTCCTGGTTCCCCATCAGCTCTTGCTGAGGCTATAAAGGAATTATGGGCAAATCCTCATGAGGCTAAGGCTCTTGGTGAAAGAGGTAGAGAGTTTGTCTTTAATGAGAGGAGAAGGAGTGTCATTTATAAACACCTTGAATTGCTGCTTGAGGAATTGCTCTGTAAAGGATAAGGAAAGATGCTGATTTACTTTTCCATTTTTACGAGTGTATCTATGTAAATTTTGATCATCTTTTCTACGTTTTGATCCCACTCGTAAAGTCTTATTACCCGTTCTCTCCCCATTTTGCCCATCTCAGTCCTCAACTTACCATTTAAAATGAGCCTTTCCATAGCATCCGCGGCATCTTCAGGGTCTTCTGGATTCACGACAAACCCTGTTATACCATCCTCAACCACTTCAGGTAAGCCTCCGACTCTTGAGACCACCACTGGCTTTTCACATGCCATGGCTTCTACCACCGCTACGCCAAAACTTTCGCTCTCATCACGGGATAATGCAGCAAAAATTGAAATCATATTGTGGTATCTAATTACTTCAGAATGGGGAACCTTCCCTGTAAAAACCACATCATTCTCAAGTCCAAGCTTCTTTACCATCTGTTTTAAATTCTCTTCCTGACTCCCTCCTCCTACGATTAGGAGTTTTAAAGGCTTATCGGGGTACCTTCTCTTTACAATATCGAATGCCTTAATGAGAATATCAACACCGTACTTTTTTTCTAACGCTTTTACAGTGCCTATCGTGATAGTACTTTTTGGGAAAATTGTATTCACTTGCATGGGCTTTAATTCGCTCGTATCAACCCCAAATGGCACTACATCAACTGTTTTCCCTGTGAACTTCGCCGTGGTCCGAGCCATAGCTTCCGATGTGGAAGTAATTCTATCGGTTCGGCTGAGGTTAAACTCGATTATTTTTTTGTTTACAGGTGATTTTTGCGGGAAATCGTACACGTCGTATCCCCATACTGATAGGATAAATGGGTGAAAACTCGAAAGTGCCCCAAGGAGGCCATAGCTGGAAGCGTAGTGAGCATGGAGAATGTCAGGCTTGTACCTCATAATGACCTTCTTTAGTTTTGGTAGCGCTTTGATGTATTTAGCCTTAGTAAATGCACTATGCCTGCCCGATTCTTCAATCCCCGCACTCACGATCTTAACCTTTGAAAGGTCATATTCGTTATTCTTCAAAGTTTCAAGCCCGAACACGATCACCTCAATGCCCTTTTGTGAAAGTGCGTTCGCCCACCTTACAGTGTGCACCGAGTTTGTCTTCGATAAAAGCAAAACTTTCATTTATTAAAGTAATACGATTATAATCCACAGATAGTGGCCAGTTTGAATAAAAATTCATAGGTATCCCTTTATTATAGTGTTTCAGGAGGTTAAGATGCTGGAGGTTTTTATTATGTTTATACTGAATTTTGCATACCCACAAACGAAGTCCTTTGAAGTTTATGATACCCTTTTTGGGGTGGAAATTGTAGACCCATACAGATGGCTTGAGAATGTTGATGAACCTGAGGTCAAGAAGTGGATAGAAGAGCAAAACAATATGGCTATTCGTACGTTAAAGAGTGTAAACGGATATAAAAAGCTATACCGAGAGATTAAAAGATATTCGCGTAGAAGATATCTTTCCTTGCCCTCGGTGTATAAGGACAGGTATTTTTTCTACAAATTTGACGGTAAGAGTAACCATAGCGCACTATATATGAGTATCGGTAAGTGGAATCACAAAAAGGCAAGAAAGGTCATAGACCCTAACAAGTTCAGTAAAGATGGACTTACAGCAATGGACTTTACTTTTGTGTCACTGGACGGAAAATACATTGCTTTCGGTAAATCCTTTGGTGGTAGTGAGAGCAGTACCCTTTACATCCTCGATGTGGATCGGAATGTGGTCCTCCCAGAGTCTATTCCCGACACTAAGTGGACTTCTGTCGCCTGGCTTCCAGATAATTCCGGGTTTTACTATACAAGGAACGTGGGCGAAGATAGATTTCTTCCCAGAATTTACTTTCACAGGCTTGGTAGTGATGTAAATTCCGATGAGTATGTTTTTGGAGAAGGTCTTCCCGATACCTATGTACCTTCTATTTCCATCACAAGGGACGGTAGGTTCTTGATTCTTACTGTTAACAAGAGTTGGTCTCAAAACGATTTGTTTGTAAAAAAGGTTGGAGAAGACGGAGATTGGATGAAAATTGCTGAAAATCTGGACGGTACTTTTTCTTTGAAATCTTATGGGAATTACTTTTACATTTTGACAAACTACAAGGCTCCGAATTATAGGCTATTGAAGGTACCTATTGAAGAACCTTCTGTTGAAAAGGCTATGGAGCTTATTCCCGAGAGTAATTGGATTTTGGAGGGGTTTAGTTTTGCGGGTGGGAAGTTGATTTTCGAAGTTACAGAAAGTACCTTTACTCGCTTCTTGGTAGGGGACCTTGAGGGCAATGTTGAACATGAAATCACTTTACCACGGAGGGGTAGCGCATACTTTTCTGTTGAGAATTATGAATCACCTCTTATATACATCAATTTTCACTCTTTTCTTTATCCAACTACGATTTTTAGGTATGATGTGAATAGTAGAGAAATGGAAAAAATCTGGCAGGAGAAAGTAAGCTACAAAACAGGGGATTTTGTCGAGGAGTTTGTTTTGTATACATCAAAGGATGGTACCAAGGTCCCTATGCATATTGTTCATAGAAGAGACATAAAATTTGATGGACAGAACCCTACACTTCTAACAGGATATGGAGGATTTGGTGTTGCAATGACCCCTGCCTTTTTGGGCGAAGATGTATTGTTAAAGAGGGGTTTTGTATTTGCTGTGGCATGTCTTAGAGGGGGGAATGAGTTTGGAGAAGAGTGGCATCGGCAGGGCATGAGGGACAAGAAGCAGAACGTTTTCGATGATTTTATTGCTGCAGCAGAATATTTGATCAAAAGTGGATATACAAATCCTGAAAAGCTCGCTATTTCAGGGGGAAGCAATGGAGGACTCCTTGTGGGTGCGGTCATGGTTCAGAGACCAGAACTGTTTAGAGTTGTTTACTGCGGTGTGCCCCTTCTCGACATGTTACGTTATCATAAATTCGGTGTTGCACATATCTGGATACCAGAATATGGAAATCCTGATGATCCTAATGATTTTAAGTACCTTTTAGAGTATTCACCTTACCACAGGATTGATAGAGAAAGGGAGAAGGTCTTTCCTTCGGTTTTTTTTCATGCTGCAGAGTTCGACGGTAGGGTTCATCCCATGCATGCGATGAAAATGGCAGCGAAGATGCAAAATAATTGTAAAGTTAAGGGCCCTGTGCTCCTCTACGTAGAACCAGCGGCAGGCCATGGCGCTGGAAAGCCGAGAAAGAAGAGGATTGAGGATAATACCTTAAAAAGTGTGTATATCCTCTGGCAGCTTGGTGTAAAAATATGAAAGTTGCAGTATTAGGTGGAGGCCTTGCGGGATCTGAATGTGCATTAAACTTAGCTAAGGCTGGTATAGATGTAGAACTTTATGAGATGAGACCTCGCAAGTCCACTCCTGTGCACAAAACCTCAGAATTTGCCGAATTGGTTTGCAGTAATTCCCTCAAATCTATGGAAATTCACAACGCCCACGGGTTGCTTAAAGAAGAGATGGGAATTATTGACTCGGTGCTTCTAAAGGTTGCAAAAATGAGTGCTATTAGCTCTTCCAGGGCACTCGTAGTAGATAGAAATATTTTTTCCAGGAAAGTGACGGAGCTTATAGAATCAAATTCCAGAATTAAAAGTATTAGGGAGGAAGTAACAGAGTTTCCTGATGCCGACTTTATTGTGGTTTCAACAGGTCCACTTACTTCTAACCATTTTGCTAACTATTTAAAGATGAAAATTGGCGAAGATTTTTTAAATTTCTATGACGCTGTGGCCCCAGTGGTGCTGGCAGAATCCCTTGACTACAGTAAAATGTATTTCAAAGATAGGCACGGTGATGACGATGAAATCTATCTTAACATTCCATTAACCAGAGAAGAGTATCTCCGTTTTGTTAATGAGCTCAATGATGCTGAGGTTCATCAGCCGCATCTCGCGGAGGACAAGGAGTACTTTGAGGCATGCCTTCCCATTGAAATTATGGCAGCACGAGGGGAAGATACCCTTCGTTATGGACCTATGAGGCCCGATGGGCTAACTTTGTCTTGGTCGAAGGAAAAACCTTATGCTGTGCTTCAGCTTCGCGCAGAGAACAGAGAAAAAACGCTGTTTTCTATTGTAGGATTCCAGACCCAGATGACGATGCATGAACAGGAGAGGGTATTCAGAATGATACCCGGAATGGAGATGGCAGAGTTCGCAGTATATGGGAAGGTTCACAGGAACACCTATATCAATGTCCCCCGTGTGCTGGATAATTATTTCAGGCTGACAAAGATGGATAATGTATTCTTTGCGGGTCAGCTATTAGGCACTGAGGGTTATGTTGAAGCAATATGGGGTGGCCTTCTCGTATCGATTTTTATTATTCATATTCTTAAAAAGGGAGTTCCCCCAGAATTACCACCCGTTACGACTATGACGGGGGCGCTTTTAGACTATATTACCCATTACCCCCATGAGGATTTCAAACCCATGAACGCCAATTTCGGGCTAATTAATAACGTTCATTTCGGTATAAAAGGGAGAGATCGGAGAATTTATAAAGCAAAAAGAGCTGTTAAGGACATTGCAGAATGGAAGGACAAGAACTTATCAGGGATTTTTTAAACTATCTTAAAAATGAGAAGGGTTTTTCTGAGAACACTGTTTCTTCTTACGAAGATGATCTTTCTCAATTTTACGAGTTTATGAGGGATGGGGTAGGTCTTAAGGAACTGGACCTGATTTCCAGAAGCCATATAAGAGAATTCGTCTCGGTGCTTCTCCGGACGGGTTTTTCAAAACGGAGTGTTGAAAGGAAGCTGTCCTGCCTGAGGAGTTTTTACAAGTACCTTAAGAGGATGGGCATTGTTGAAAAAAATCCCATGCTGGGTATTAAAAATCCAAAAAGGGAACAGTACTTGCCTAATGTCCTTCCTGAGAAAAAGCTAAACGAGTTTTTGGATGCTTGGGTCCCGCATAATCTTATCGATTTCAGGGACAAGGCTATAGTAGAACTTATTTATTCTTGCGGTCTCAGGGCTTCAGAACTTGTGGAACTGAGGTGGTCATCCCTTGAAATTGAATCGCATGAACTCAAGGTAATGGGTAAGGGAAAGAAGGAACGTATTGTGCCCGTTGGCGACAAAGCAGTCCTAGCGCTTCAAGAGTATAGAGAAATGCTACTTAAAGGAAAGGGTTCACTTAGTGAATATGTGTTTATTAGCATGAGGGGTGAGAGACTTACGAGGAGATCTATATGGAATATTATAAATAGCAGGTTTGAGAGCTTGGCAAGGATTTATGGTATTCACCCTCACGTACTGAGGCACAGTTTTGCAACCCACCTCTTGAACCATGGTGCAGATCTCAGGTCGATACAGGAACTTCTCGGACATAAGTCCCTTTCTACTACATCAGTATACACTAACCTCCCCTTTTCGGCTCTTCTTGAGATTTACAAGAAGACACACCCCAGGGAAAAGGGAGAACATGAGAATTAGAAAGTCAGCATTTAAGTAAATTTTAAATTAAATTTCTATTTCTTTCCTCAACTTTTATACGTGTAGTGCCTGGCTTAACCCTGAGTAGGCTGATCAGGCTCCCCACTTTTTGAGTTTCAATGCAGAAGCCATGGCGATGGATAAAAGATGATAAGCATGTAAGGTCCCCAACGAACCTCTGAGACAGTTCCGCTCAGTGAAGCGCTCGATGCCGTCAAAGGGGGCGTAAAGAGACTTCAGAAGAGTCGGGTTCGGATGCCATGAATGGGATTTAAGTAACGAAGGGGTGGAATGATCACCTGTAATCACAAGAACATCAGGTCTCAAGTGGAGTATTTCAGGTAAGTAGTTATCAAGCTCCTCAATTGCCTTAACTTTTTTCATAAAGTCGCCGTCTTCCCCAGCCTTGTCTGCATACTTGTAGTGGAGGTAGATAAACTCGTACTCATTCAGGTGTGACTTCAAGTAGTTAATTAGGTCATTGAAGCTTTCTCCGGGATCCGGAGTATCCATACCCAAGATCCTGGTGATCCCTTTGTACATAGGATAGTTTGCAAGGGAAAGAGCTTTCATTCCTGTTCTGTCCGTGAAGTTTTCTACGTTAGGTTTTAGAGAATACCCCCTTAGAAGTACGCCATTTGCCCTGGGTTCATCTTTCAAAACATTTAGAATAGCTTCTACCAACCTGTTGACGAGCTTAGCTGTTTTTTCAGCTTCCTTCCTAAGGGGATTGGGAGGTAGAAGCGTGAGTCCCTCCTTTTGCGGATCTGTATCGGTAATTGCATCTTGAAGATCTTTACCCTTGAGAATAATAACAAAGCGGTGCTCTTTCCCGGGTCTGAATATTACTCGGGTGCCATCTATATCTCTGATATTGCTGGAGAGCTTTTCTACAATCCTTTCCATTTCGTGGGTCTCAATTCTTCCAGCTCTACGGTCGGTAATTACTTTACTTTCATTTATTGTGCAAAAATTAGCTCTTATTGCCATTTCATCGTCTTCCATGATATGTCCGATGCCATATGCTTCAAGGGCTCCTCTTCCTATATCTACTGCAGATGGATTGTAACCAAAAAGGGAAAAATGGGCAGGGCCGCTCCCGGGAGTTATACCGTAGTCGACTGGAATTGTGAGGCCGAGAGCAGACTCAGAAGCGAGCTTGTCAAGGTTAGGTGTCTTAGCATATTCGAGTTCTGTAAGGTTTTTAAAATTGGGGTGTGGAATCCCTCCGAGGCCGTCGGCTACGAGAAAAATAATTTTAGCATCATTTTTTTGATAAAGATCTTTCAATTTCATAAGCTTACCTCCTCAAAATGTTTCCTCAAAAAGAAGGTCATGGTTGACCTTCCTAATTTTTACATTGAAGACCTTTTCCATCAGCTTTAAATCCAGCTTTTCTTTTTCTCCAAAGAACACTATTTTCCCGTCTTCAAGAACGAGGAGCTCGTCAGAAAATCGGTATGCAAGGTTTACATCGTGAACTATAGTAATTACAGTTTTTTCATTAGATTTTAGCCTTCTAAGAGTGCCGAGAAACCATAGTTTGTGATCAATATCGAGATGAGCTGTAGGTTCGTCCATTATGATGATTTTAGAATCCTGGGCGAATACACGAGCTATTCTTACCCTTGCCAGCTCTCCTTGTGAGAGTTCCCATAGATATTTATTCGAAAGTGCTTCAATTTGTGTGATTTTTTTAGTGTTCTCAATTACTGAATAGTCGAAACTTTTAAGGCTCTCGAGCCCGGAAATGTAAGGGTACCTCGCTAATTCAAGATAGTCTTGGACCTTCAAAACCTCATTGTAAATGAGCTCTGCTGATGAAAGCGCGGAGACATACTTTACCAGTTCTTTTCTCTGGTACTCATTAATGTCTTTCCTCCATATGTAAACAGAATTACGTGGTGGTTTTATTAAACCCGTGAGGAGTCGGAATAACGTGGTTTTACCAGAGCCATTGGGACCAATTATGGACAAAAACGTGCCCTTTTCTACAGAAAAAGTCAAATCTTTTATGAGGGGCTCGAAGGAAGGCTCATAAGAGAAAGATAAGTTTTTAACCTCTATTACTTTCATTTCGCTGCCTCCAGATGATCCAGAAAAAGAAAGGTACTGCAAAGATTCCAAGGATTATACTTAAGGGTAGCTCCACTGGCGATATATTTCTTGAAATTGCATCGGCAATGAGCATAAGTAGGGCTCCGCAAAGACCACTTGCAGGGATCAGAATTGCATGCTTTCCGCCTATTATTTTCTTGATTATGTTTGGGACCATAAGGCCTACAAAGCCTATGGCTCCAGTTATTGATACGACAAGCGCAGTACTTGCTGATGTAGTGAAGAATACAAAATTTCGAACTTTATGCACGTCAACGCCGAGGCTCATAGCCTCGTAATCACCAAGCGTAATGGCATCAAGCTCACGAACTTTAAGAAGAGGTAGACATGCAAGGATGAAAGCAATGAAGAGAGAAATTATGAGGAAGGGGAGTTCTCCTGTGGTTACTATTATGCCAGTATATCCCCAAAGGATATAAAGGATTTCTTCAAGAACTTCTCTCTTTAAAACCAGAAGGTAAAACACTATGCCGTTGAAGAAAAAATTGAGAAAGAGGCCTCCAAGGATGAGGAGTTCCTTTACTAGTGTCCCTTTTACCCTGGCTAGATAATAGATGGAAAAAATTGTTACCATTGCAAAAACAAAAGCGGGTAGGAAAGCGGTGAGGTGGATTTGGGATCCAAAAATCTTAGACAGAGCTACACCAAGGAGCGCACCGGATGAAATGCCGAGGATGTAAGGATCGGCGAGTGGATTTTGAAGTATAGTTTGTAGAGTACTGCCAGCGATGGCGAGGGTAAAACCGGCAACAGATGTCACGAGGAAGCGTATAAGCCTGATATAGAAGATCTCTTTTGGGGGGAATCTAAACGTAAAGTTGGTAAGGTAAAGGATGCTGAAAATGACTAATGTCAATATTATTGTAATTAGCCATAAAAACCAGTTTTTTCGCATGTGTTAATTTTAAAGTGGCTCTTTTGATTGGACAAAGGCTTTAAGATATAATAGCTATGCGAAGGAGGTGAGTATGTCTGTTGTTAAACCCTTCAAGGCTGGGAGGCCAAGAAGAGAATTTGTCGAGCAGGTGAATTGCCCTCCCTACGATGTAATTTCAGTGAAAGAGGCTAAGGTCCTGCACCAAAAAAGCGAATTAAGTTACGTAAAAGTCATTAGACCCGAGATACATTTCCCCGACAACTTTAACCCATACGATGATGCAGTATATATCAAGGGCAGGGAGAATCTGAGAAAATATTTTCAAGATGGTATCTTTTTCATTGAAAATGAACCTTCATTTTACATTTATGAGGAGATCATGGGGGATATCCGGCAGGTGGGGCTTGTTGGCCTCTTTTCATGCAAAGAGTATGAGGAAGGTAAGATAAAAAAACATGAGTTGACGAGGGAAGAGAAGGAGATTGATAGAGCAAAGCACATAGACATTCTCGGAGCTCAGACAGAACCCGTTTTTCTCGCTTATAGATCCTGGGAGAAATTGGATAGGCTGATCTTTGAGGGGACCAGATTTCCTAAAGAATATGATTTCATTGCGGACGACGTGAGACATATACTTTACATTGCCAATGACAGGGATTACATTGGTGAAGCCCAAAAACTGTTTTCCGAGTTACCTCATCTCTATATTGCCGATGGGCATCATCGTTCCCAGGCAGCCTGGAGGGTCATGAAGTGGAGACAGGAGAGGAATCCTAAACATACTGGAGATGAAGATTACAATTTCTTTATGGCTGTGGTATTCCCTCATAATGTTTTGCACATTATGGACTACAATAGAGTAGTTAGGGATTTGAACAATATGTCTGAGGAGGAATTATTGAACAGGATACGCGAAAAATTTAAGGTGGAGAGCATTCAGGGCGAAGATATAAAACCTCACAAAGTCCACACCTTTAGTATGTATCTAAATGGAAAGTGGTATTGTCTGGAGGCTAAACCAGCAATTATCAATGAAGATGATCCTATAAACAGTCTCGACGTCAGTATCCTTCAAAATGAAGTTTTGGACCCTCTCCTCGGAATTAAAGATCCAAGAAGGGATAAAAGAATAGACTTTGTGGGGGGGATAAGAGGGGTGAAAGAACTCGAGAGATTGGTGGATAGCGGTGAGTTCAAAGTAGCCTTTGCTCTTTTTCCGACAACAATGGAGCAATTGTTCAAGGTGGCAGATCATGGTATGATCATGCCACCAAAATCTACATGGTTTGAACCAAAACTCAGAAGTGGATTGTTTTTACATTTTTTGGAGGTATGAAAGGAGGATCATATGGCAGAAATAAAAAAAATAAAAGTAGATACGAGATGGGTGGAAAATATGCTTGTGGAAGTAAAGGCAAGGGATCTCACCCAGTACGTAGATCAACCTCTTGCCGGGGGTGGAACCAATAAAGGGATGACACCACTGGAGTATGAGCTTGCTGCTTTGACATCTTGTATGATCACAATAGGGCTCATTGTGGCCAGGCAGAAGCGACTAGCGTTGAAAGGCCTTTCTGCATCAGTGGAAGGTGAACTTGATTATGATGTACTTATGGGTAAAGCAAAAGAGCCAAGGGCTGGTTTTTACAAAATCAAGGTCAATTTCAAAATAGATGCAGACATTTCAAAAGAAGAGAAGGAAGGCCTTCTGAAAGAAATTGAGGCAAGATGCCCTGTAGGAGATAACTTGTCAAACAAAACACCAGTGGAAGTGGTGCTGGTAGAGTAGCATTTACTAGCTCATATTGGCTTTAAGGGCATAAAAATTGTAGTTTATAATAGGTTAAGGTATTAACCGTGGTAATGTTTGAAGGCATTCATAGTCCTGCGTATGTCTTTTGCGGAAGATTGGGTGGTTGATAATACAATCATTGATGTATAAAGATACGTAGAATAGCACCTTAATAAGATGTTTTTCTTCTCTGCGTCTTTGTCCATTCAAAGCGTTCTCTTTATACTTTCAACATGATTCTTGTTCTTGGTGATCTCCACCTCGGACTTGAAAATAACATGGAGAAGTTCTCAAAACTAAGATTGGTGTTTGAACAATTCCCAAATCCTGAAAAGATCGTGCTCCTTGGAGACATATTTGATTTCTACTATGAATGTCCCCGTTATGCGAGAGATATTTACGGGCCTTTTATTGATTTGATCTCCACTAAAGCTCGGGAATCTGTGGTTTTCTATGTGCAGGGGAACCATGATTTTTTCCCCTTAGAACTTCTACGTAAAGCTGGACTTGAAGTGCGAGCCAAAGAGGTCATCATCCCTTTAAAAAATAAGTTAATTTATTTTACCCATGGGGATCTCCTGAGCTTTGAAGGGATATTTACGCGTATTTTTTTATCTTTTAAGTTGTGGCAGCTATTAATGAAACTGATACCGTGTAATATAATTTATTCAATTGCAAAGCGTATCTCTCATTTGTCTCGTAAAAAATCCTCCTCCCGCCCCCCTTTTACCAAAGATGTTGAGAGGCGGATCGAGAGGCTCTGTGCCAAGTATGATGTGGTTGTTACTGCTCATTTTCACAACCCCATTCTTAGGACCACTGAGAGTGGGGCAATCTATGCAAATCCCGGAGATTGGCTCCAGTTCTATACCTTTATGACTATCGAAGAGTCTGAAGCTATTATCTGGAGGTTTAACGATACGTTGATTGTAAAGGAAAAAGAAGTTAAAATATGAACATTATGAAGAAGAAATGGTGGTTTTTTTTAATAATAGTAATTCTTGTCATCTACCTGATAGGCTATCTGGTGGTTAAGAGTTTCTCTACCCAGCTGGCAGTTGTCAGGATAACGGGTACGATAAGTAGTTCTAAGGAAATTGCTGACTTTGTTAATATGGTTACAGATAACCCGAGAATTCGTGGGATGCTGCTCCTCGTTAATTCACCAGGTGGAGGGATTGTACCTTCTGATGAAATATATCAGAGTCTCTTGAAATTTAAGCGCTCCGATAGGCCAATTGTTGCATACCTCGGGACAACTGCAGCCTCCGGTGGATACTATATCGCTTGTGCTTCAAACTATATAGTTTCTCACCCTATGTCTATTACAGGTTCCATAGGGGTGATTATGGAGTATCCTGTAGTAAAAGGGCTCATGGATAAGCTGGGAGTTGATTTTGTGGTTATAAAATCTGGGGAGAATAAGGACATCGGATCACCTTTCAGGGGTATGACCGCTAAAGAGCGGGAGGTACTTAAGGAGATTGTAGACCAGGGTTATGAGCGATTTGTTGATGTAGTGGCTACTTCGAGGAATATTCCTACTGACTCTATTTTAAAAATTGCAGATGGGAGAGTAATTACGGGTAATGATGCATATAGATTTGGGCTTGTGGACACTACAGGTACAATGGAGCTAGCACAAGACATTTTGAAAAAGATGGTAAAAGCCACAGGTCATATACAGTGGGTAGAAAAGAGGAAGACTCCTTATTTCATGAGACTTCTTGAGCCTTATGAAATTCTGGAAGATGATATGGGAGCCAAGCTTGACTACAGGATGGTTCTACCGTGATTGAGAGATACTCGATTCCTGAAATCCGTGAAGTGTTTTCGGAGGAAAGCAAGTACAAAAGGTGGATTGAAATAGAACTCGTTCATCTAAAAGTACTAGAGAAAGAGGGTATCATTCCCCAGGGGAACTATGAAGAAGTAAGAAAGAAAATCGAGCATGTGAACATTAAAGAATTTGTGAAAAGGGCGAAGGAGATTGAGGATTATGTGGATCACGATGTTGTTGCCTTTCTTACGGCGTTTGAAGAAATAGCAGGAAAAGAAGGTAGGTTCCTACACTATGGGCTTACCTCCAGCGATGTGGTAGACACTGCCAATGCTCTCATGCTTAGACAAGCTTTGGAGAAGTTACTAAACGAATTAGACGAGCTCATAAAACTGGTAAAATCGAAGGCGCTGGAGTTTAAATTTGTTCCTGTGATGGGTAGGACTCATGGTGTGTTTGCGGAACCTACGAGTGTAGGTTTGAAGTTCCTTTTCTTCTACTCTGAGTTACTGAGATCGAAGCAGAGAATATTTCAGGCACTCCAGGGGGTATCAGTAGGGAAAATCTCAGGTGCTGTTGGAAATTATGTGTATTTGAAACCAGAGATTGAGGAAAAAATTCTAAGTGAGCTTGGCTTAAATGTGGAAAAGGTTTCCACTCAAATTGTCCCGAGAGACCGACACGCTTTTATGGTTTCTCAATTGGCTTTATATGCTTCATCCCTTGAAAGATTTGCCACTGAGATAAGGCTTCTTCAGAGAACGGAAGTGAATGAGATGATGGAGCCCTTCGGGAAAGCACAGAGAGGCTCTTCAGCAATGCCACATAAAAGAAATCCAGTAAAATCAGAGAGGATCTGTGGCCTTGCAAGGCTTATAAGGGGGTATACAATTCCTGCTATGGAAAATATTGCTCTCTGGCATGAGAGGGATATCTCTCATTCCTCCAATGAAAGGTTTGTGTTTGAGGATGTAATCTGTACTGTTTTCTTTATGACCCGAAGTATGGGGGAAATAATCGAAGGGCTGAGTGTTAATACAAACAAAATGACTGAAAATATGTCGAAATTCGGAGATTTTTACTACTCACAGGTCCTTTTGCTACTTTTAGTCAGAAAGGGGTTGGCGAGGAAAGACGCTTATGAAATAGTTAAACGTGTCTCTCACCTATCTTTTGATTCGGGGAGTAGTTTGAAGGAAGTAGTTTCTAAAGACGCCGAGTTGGGGAAGGTTCTTACCCCTGAAGATATTGAAGAAGTATTTAAGACCGACTTCCTTAAAAATGTAAATGAAATTTATATGAGATTTGACCTTACTTCTCAAAGATAAGATCGGGCTTAGCGGGTAAATCAAACCCGTACTGAATTCCGCGCTGAAGATAATAGATACCGGTGGCGGCTATCATGGCGCCGTTGTCTACGGTATATTCAGGATCAGGGAAGTGCAAATCCACATCCCTTAGTTCTTCATTAAACTTCTGTCTAATTCTTGAGTTCATGCTCACTCCACCAACGACACCGAGCTTTCTAATGTGGGTGCTACTAATTGCCTTTTTAACTTTGGAAAGTAGCATGTCAACGACTGCTTCCTGATAGGAAGCACAGATATTATTGATGTTTTGTAAAATATATTCTCTTCCTTTTTCTCTTATGTAGTAAAGTGCAGATGTTTTCAAACCACTGAAGCTGAAATTTAAACCTTCAACCTTTGCTCTGGGGAAACGATAAAACGACGGGTCCCCTGAAGATGCCATCTGATCAATCATAGGTCCGCCTGGATAAGGCAAACCGAGCATTTTCGCGAATTTGTCCAATGCTTCACCTGCAGCGTCATCCACTGTGCCCCCAAGGATTTCATATTCACCAGGTTTATGCATAACAATGAGTTCGGTATGGCCTCCACTCACGATGAGAAAAAGATAAGGCTCTTTGGGTACTTGACGGTTGAGAAAAATTGAAAACATGTGAGCCTCCAGGTGATTTACCCCTACAAAAGGTTTTTCAAAAAAATATGCGAGGGATTTCCCAAAGGCAAGGCCAACCAGTAGGGAGCCTACGAGTCCAGGACCGTAAGTCACAGCAATACCATCCACATCTTCAAGCTTAAGTCCGGATCTTTTTAAGGCTTCTTCAGTTATTGGCAGAATTAACTTTATATGCATTCTCGACGCAATTTCAGGCACAACACCCCCGAAAGCGCTATGCTCCAGATGGGTTATCGAAAGATTTGCAACTACCCTAAACTTTCCATCAACAATGCCAATAGCCGTCTCATCACAGGAAGTTTCGATGCCAAGGACCTTCATATCCAGGAAATTATATTACACGCACTCCATCTATGAAAACCGTTTCAACTCTGGACATTATATCCAATGGGTGTCCACTGAAAACCACTATATCAGCGTCATTACCTCTCCTGATGTAACCGACTCTATCTTCAACGCCGAGAAATTTAGCAGGAGTCGAGGTCACAGTTTTTAGTGCTGTGGTTTCGTCCAACCCCTCTTTATAACTCATAGCCGCATAAATGGTTAGGTAGTAAATGGCATTAAATGGGTGGTCAGAGGTTATTGCTATAGGGATCCCAAAACTCGAAATGATTGCAGGATTTTTAAAACTCAAATTCTTAGACTCGGGCTTAGAACTTATACCAAAAAGAGGCCCTACTACTATTCCTATTACCCTATCTTTTAATTTTTCTACTACCATGGGTGCGTCGCTGGCATGTTCTAGTATCATTTCAAAACCAAACTCCTCCTGGAGGCGTAGAGCCGTCTCAATATCTTGCACCGAATGGCAATGGATTCTGCATGGGACTTCTTTTCTTAATGTCTTTACAATATTCTGGAGCCTGATGTCAGTTTCCTTTTTCTTTTTCTCTGCATATTTGAGGGCTTTCGTAAAGTTTTCTCTGATGATTGCTGAGACAGCCATGCGGGTCATGGGAAAGGTGTTCTTTCCTCCATAGGTTAATTTTGGGTTTTCACCGAGGGCTATTTTAAGTCCTGCATCTTTTCTCAGGATCATCTCTTTAAGAGGAGCGCTGCGAAACTTTATCACTGAGCCCATCCCTCCGATGGGATTTGCGCTCCCCGGTGTTATAAATACTGTGGTAACACCTGCAGCAATAGCCTTCTTAATAGCAGGATCCTCGGGATTAAAGGAATCTATGGCGTAGAGATGAGGGGTTGCAGGTTCGGTTGCCTCATTTACATTCGAGTATTCTCTTGGGGCAGCCTCATCCTTCATTCCAATATGTGTGTGCGCATCTATTAGCCCGGGTAAAATGAACTTTCCTTTTAAGTCAACAATTTCGGCCCCTGATGGAATCCTCTTTCTCTTCAATACTTTCGTAATCTTCCCATTTTCGATGAAGATGGCGCCATCATCGATGAAACTCTCGCCTGTAAATATTCTTCCGCCCCTGAGGACCAACATCAAAGCCTCCTAAATAAAGAGATCTTCCTTAGTTTTATGTTCATATACGATTTTTCCATTAATGATGGTCATGAGTACTTTGAACCTCGGGTCGAATACTTCCCTATCGGTGATGACCAGATCAGCGTCTTTACCTTTTTTCAGGCTTCCAACTCTATCTTCGAGGCCTAAGATCTTTGCGGAATTCACTGTCATTGCTTTTAACGCTGTTTCTTCGGAAAGTCCTCTTCTTACAGCCATCTGGGCTGAATAGAATAAAGCATAGTGTGGGATTACTGGAAAATCAGTGACAAAAGCAAATAGGACACCTTTCTCTTCGTAAACTTTGGCAGTTTCAATAGTTCTGTTTCTGAGTTCCTGCTTGATCCTTGAGCTTATGGTCGGGCCCAAGGCGCAAGGGATGCATTCCTTCGCAAGGATATCTGCAATTAAGTGGCCCTCTGTAGAATGTTCAAGGGTGAATTTAATTCCGAACTCTTTCATAATCCTTAAAGCTGTTAAGATGTCGTCCTCTCTATGTGCATGGATTTTTGCAGGGTATTTCCCTTCAAAAAGACCTACGAGTGGCTCAAGTTTGAAATCAAAGTAGTGTCTATCTTTCCCCTTCTTTTGTATGTAATTCAAAGTATCCTGAAGTGCCTTTCTCATAATAAATGCGTTGCCGAGTCTCGTTGCCGGCATCTTTTTCTGGGAAGAGTAAACTCTTTTTGGGTTTTCACCCAGGGCCATTTTTATTCCTGATGGATTGAGAACGATCTCTCCTATTGTCTTGGCTATGACCCCCTGGCCTCCTATTACATTTGCACTACCGGGCATTATATTTAGAGTTGTAAGGCCCGAGGATATAGCTTCCTTAAAACCGTCATCGTGGAAATTAATGCCGTCTATGGCTCTTACATGTGGTGTAACGGGGTCTACCATTTCATTTCCATCTGAACCTTCAACGTTAGCGCCTTCTTCCCACAGGCCGGTATGAACGTGAATGTCAATAAAACCCGGATAGATGAATTTCCCCTGTGCATTTATCACATCTGCTTCAGCAGGAATTTCCATTTTGTCTCTAATGTCATCAATTTTTCCGTTCTCTATGATGATATAACCCTCGTCCAAGGGTTTGCCCTCCATGGTGAAAATCTTTCCACCTTTGAGAATTAGAAGTTTTTCCATACAAACTCTCCTTCCAACATGTGGGCGATAACATCGGAATGCAGTGAATAAAGATCATCAGATAGGAAGGCCAGATTTGCTTTTTTCCCAATTTCTACAGTTCCTACCTCACTGTCCATTCCAAGTATTCTGGCTGGATTTGCAGTTATGGATCTTATGGCGTCAAGTTCTGGGATTCCGATCTTTACAAGCAATACTGACTCAAAATACAAGTAATTAATGGGAATTACAGGATGGCAAGTGGTCAATGCAAAGAGGATGCCCTTTTCATATAGGCTATATATATACTTGGCGTAGTGATGTCGCTGGTGGTACATTCTTCCTGCTGTGAAATAGGGCCCCACGATAACAGGAATATCCTCTTGTCTTAGTAAGTCAGCCACCATATAGCTGTCTTCAGCTTCTTGTAGGATTATGTTTACACCATATTCTCGCTTGAGTTCCAGCGTTTTTTCAATCTCGTCTCTGGTATTGACGGCTACTTTCAAAGGGATTTCTCCCTTAAGTACTTTTACGATTGTTTCCATTTCAAGGTCGGTTTCTTTTTGCCTCGCTTTTTTATAGTATTTGGCTTTTTCGAACTTTTCACGTACGAGTGCAACAATCCCCATTTTTGTTGACGGGAATTTTCCCTGGGAGTGCCAGTGAACTCTGGCGCTGTGATTCATATTTAGTTTTAAAGCAAAGGGGAACTTCTTGACCATCTCATCAGCTGAATTTCCTTTTACTGAAAAAATACCTTCAAGTCCTGAGAAAACTGCTGATGGTCCAGGTGAAGAAATGAAATAAGAGATCCCTCCTCTTATTGCATCCTTGATTCCCGGGTCTTTTGGGTAAAATGCGTCGATGGCTCTGATTTGCGGCAGCGAAGGCGACGTAGACTCGTCGGAATCGTAGTAATTGAAGCCTGCACCTTCTTCTGCCAGTCCAAGGGAAGTGGAAGGATCAATAAATGAGGGTAATACAATCATTTTGCTTGCATCCACATACTCGCCACCCTCGGGTTTTTTCGAGACGATGTCCGAGATGATGCCATTTTCCACTATGATGTATTTCCCCTCGAGTACTTCCTTACCTTTCATTGTTAGAATTTTTTTAGATTTAATTACTTTCATAACGCTCCGTATAGCTTAAAGCATTGATTGCTAATGCAAAATGCGAACCCATAAAGGACTGCGAGCCGTCCGCACGCGGACGGCTCGCAGCACACGAAATCATTCTGTTCACTTCAAGAGGATTACCTTCTCTGTCTTGTTAAGCTCGTCTCCCTGCACTCTGATAAAATATACTCCACCAGGAAGGTCTCCAAGATTTATTGAGACTTCCCCTTTTGGATTTGTCATGTCAAAATCCCCTACTCTGGAACCTTTGACATCAAAAACTGTAATTTTTACCTCTTTGCAGGTATTTCCAATTTTCATAGTCAGCTCTCCGCTCTTCAAAATGGTTGGGATATGCAATTCGGCGGAAGATGCGCCCTCAGGCAACCCTACAATTACCGACCAGTATCTCGAATATGCATCGTCGATGTTTGTTCTGAGGTTTGCCAATGTGCTACTTCCAGCTACTGTAAAGGCTACTTTTACTGAATCGTAAGGTGGCACGTCGAGCGGACCTGCAGAAACTACAGATGACCAGTCGTAGTTTCTATTTGAAGTAGCGATGGAGTAGGTTCCGTTGAGGAATCCAATTTCAACATTGTCAGGAAGTCCATTGTAAGGATACACGTACGTATCGTGGTCTATCAAGGACCTGTTAGCTATTTTATTAGTTTCTATTCTTGAGGGATTTAGAATAGCAGTTCCCATAAAAGTTGAACTGTAATAGACGTAAGCCATATTCCGAGTGTTGTCAGTACCACCTGTATTGTAACTCGCGTCTCCAATATCCCAATCAGTGAATAGACCAGCATAAAGGTCTTCTATGGTAGTCGGAGTAGTGTTGTACAGCGTATATTCGAGTATTACGTAATTAGGTCCATATCCGTCATTAAAGGTATAACCCCTCTGGTAAACTCTAAGGCCCTTAACCTCTTCGCCACCAGCATCACTGTATATTGCCTGCGAATACTCATGATATGGTGGGTATGGAATATAGAGGTAGACCATACCATTCGGATCGGTTAGGGTTACCCAGTCGTCGTCATCTCCGCTTGCGCTTTCGTAGTATCTGTCAATTACATAGGGCATTACAGTGCCAACGGCGAAGGATCCGTAAAAGAGATGAGAATTAGAACTCGATGGGTACTTGCAACCTGAACCCTGGGTGCCATCAGAACTCATGTATCCGAGGGCCCCGTACCTTGTAACTGTAAGAACGATATTACCAGGGGAGTGGTCGTTATAATCAAGTCCAGGGACACCAACGGTAATGCTAAGGTTGTAGTTCCATTCGTATCCACCATCTGAGTTAATGTAGAGGCTGAATGGTATGACTGTGCCTGTGGGTGTTGAAGGATCGGATTGAACGAGGAAGGGATCTCCTGTATTGCTCGATGATTGGTTTGTAGTCATGGTTCCAAATGAAGAAGTTGAATCGGAGATTGTAGCATATGAGGAAGTTGTTCTTAGGGTTGCATTGACATTTGTAGCTTCAATGCCTGAGTTTCTAAGAGTTATCACAACCTGAATATTTTCTCCTGGATCCCATATATTGTTTGAGTCCTCATCACTCCAGGTATAGTTTGATAAGACTATGTTGGGAGCAGTGGGATCTGGGGTGTTGATCAGAGCATTGTATATATTCAACCTGCCCCAACCATAGTTGTTGTTTGGGTAAGGTTCGCCTTGGGACGGATGGTCAGCATGATCTACGAGAAGGGAATAGATATCATAAAAGTCAAGGGTTGGATTTTTTTGTTTCAGGATCGCTATTGCTCCAGCAACATGTGGGGTTGCCATGGAAGTTCCAGTTAAGGTTGTGTATGAATTTCCTGGATAGGATGACCTTACGTTGTATCCAGGTGCTGAAATGTCAGGTTTTATAAGATTCCAGTCTGATCTGGGCCAGTATAGAGTATCATTCCATGGGTTCTGATTAGGGGCAGGTCCTCTACATGATCCGCTGTACATATTGTCCGAGCTGTTTGTTGCACCCACACCAATTACGGTAGGGAAAGATCCTGGGGTATTAATTGTCCCAGCGGAAGGTCCATTGTTTCCAGCGGCAAAAACTGGGACGATATCGAGGTTTCTCCAGTTTAATACATCTTCCCAGTACTCTAAGTTGGTTACATCCGTTGATCCCCAAGAGTTTGAGGATGCTACTATGTTTATGCCATCGGCTTTCCACTCTGCGATCTTCTGGAAACCGATATGGATCCAGTTTACGCTGCTGCTTCCATATGAGTCAAAAACTTTACACGAAACGTACGTTGCACCGGGTGCAACTCCCACATCATTTGTGAAACTTCCAGGTCCGTCACCGCCGAGTATAGTTCCCATAGTGTGTGTTCCATGTCCATTATCATCATAAGGGTTGGGTTGACTGTTTACAGCGTCATGCCAGTAAGGAGAACCCACCCATTTGTTTGCGAGGGCTGGATGAGTCGATTCTACCCCTGTGTCCAAGTGCCCAACTACTTGGCCAGTACCATCATATCCATCATTCCAGCACTGAGGTGCCGATACTATTGAAACATTCCATTCTGGAGTCTTTGCGTCTTCTAAATCGTTTTTTGAAACCGCTGTAGGGAACAGTTTGATTTCATAGTTGTCCACGAGATACTCTACGTCGTTCCTCTCAGCAATTGCATTGAGAACTTCTGGCTTTGCTCTAACGAAAAATCCGTTGAAAATCCAATAAGGTTGAAGTGCAACTATTTGATCAGAGAAGTTTTCCTGTAGGAATTCGAGGATATTACTCTGAGACTCTCTGGAAAAAGATTTTAGGTAGTCCACATAATCTTTAGGAGATAGATTTTTTTTGCCTTCGAAATCCGCTTTTTCTTTTAGATGTACAACTGCTTCTATGTATGCTTCTGGAGAGGCATTTGCCATTTTCTCCTGGAGAGCGGGATATATGTATGCTCCCGCAGTGAGAACCAACATTACAATACTCTTCACTATCATGCATCCTCCTTATAGATAAAATTTTAAACTTTATATTGGACTTTTTCCAGAAAACTTTAACCTCAGTTTTCTATTAAATTTGGTCGTAGGGCTCTGTGACCCACCTCTCAATAGCCGCAATTGTGGCTTAGAAAGCATATAACATCTTAGGTTGCCCCTCCTTTATGCCGTTACTTTTATTGTACTTGAGTAATGAGCTTTATAATTAACAATGTGAAATTTATTGCTTGTATCCTTTCAGGTGGTAAAGGAGAGAGGTTTTGGCCCTTATCCAGGGATAATAATCCCAAGCAGTTTCTGCCTATTATGGGCGAAAAAAGCCTTATCGAAGAGACCTTTGATAGATTAAGGAAAATAAATGCTACCGAAGAGGTGTTTTTTGTCTCCAACCTAAAATTTGAGAAAAGACTCAATGATATGTTCCCTGGAGTTTTCAAAATTCTAGAACCTGTTGGTAAAAATACGGCGCCTGCCTGTGCGGTAGCTAATGAATATGTTCTGAGAAAATATGGGGATGCTATTCTTGGAGTGTTTCCATCGGATCATTACATAGGGGATATGAATCGCTTTGAAGATACGATAGAAATGGCTAAGAAAATTGCACTCGATGGTTACATCGTTACAGTAGGAATAGCGCCTGATAGGATAGAAACGGGATATGGTTACATTGAGAGAGGCGACCCCATTGATTCCCGATGTTTCAAAGTAAGAAGGTTTCGCGAGAAACCCGACACGCAAACTGCTGAACACTATATTTCTACAGGGGATTTTTACTGGAATGCGGGTATGTTTATTTGGCATGTGGCAACCTTCGACACTGCCCTAAAAAATTACTTGCCCGAAGTTTACAGGGTTTTAAAAATGTGTCGCATTCCGGAAGATTTGCCTATGTTTTACGAGCAGGTTCCTGAAATTTCGGTGGATTATGCAATTATGGAAAAAGCTTCTAACATAGCAGTAATAGAAGGATCATTTATTTGGGAAGACTTAGGCTCCTTTTCATCCCTTACTAAAGTATTGACTGTAAATGAAGACGGTAATATAATAAATGGAACTATGATGGTTTTTGAAAATTGTAAAGATTCAATATTCATTCAAGAGGGTCCATTAATTGCTGCATATGGTTTGGAAGGCGTTATTGTTGTTTCAACAAAGGATGTGGTTCTGGTTATCCCGAAATCGGAAGCACAGAAAGTAAAAAGGTTAAGAGAGATTTTGAAAGAGAGGAATCTTACGGAGTTCTTATGAAAGGGAGGTTTTTATGAAAAAGTGGTATGGTGTGATTTTTATGGCCATTCTTATGGCCGGGTGTGACATCACTGTGGAGGACTGGAATGAGAATAAAGTCCTTCCTTTGGATCTAAGCTTGCCCCTGGTTGATTCAACTTATACTCTGGCACAGCTCGTTGAAGAAAATCCGACATACTTACACATACGAGGTGATACTATCTTCTTCAGTGAAGACACAACTATAACTAATAGATATTTTGCCTCTGATAGCACTTATAATGTTTATTTTTCCCACGGGCTTCCTGATGTGCTGGATACGTTAAGATCAGACATCCAAAGCCAGCTTTTCGAAGTCTTCGGGATTATGAGGCTTAAGGGGAATGTGATTTCGCCTGTTACTGTTAGCTTCGGGCTTACTTACTTTAAGGCAGGGAATCCAGTGGACGGCGACACCGTGAGGATCTCGTTACCTTCAGGGCGCTGTGATACGGTGGTGAAAGTAAGACTGGAATATGTTCCCATAGGCTCCTTTGGCGTAAACTTGAGGGGGGAGGGGGTACTTGGTGCGGCTTGGATTGATACGCTGTATCTCAGTTACGAAATCCCAGCTGAAATAAACTTTAGGGGCGACAACCTGGTCTCCGAGGAGATTGAAATTGAAATTGACTCTTCTATTATTGAATTTGCAGAGGATGGACTTATTGATACTGTAGGATTTTATATGAGAGCATGTAATCATCTACCGATGGGACTGCGGCTGACGACATGGGTTTTAAACAAAGAAAGGACGGATAGCGCAGTAGTTTTTAACGAGTCAGAAATTACTCCTGCGCCTCTTAATTCAGAAGGATTTGCGGCTCAGGAAACCGAGAGTAGGTTTCAGGCAATTCTCTCAAGAGAGCATTTTAGTTATCTTACAAAGGATACGTTATACATACATATGAATGTCTGGGTACCTTCACAGACTGATGTAGCTAAACTGCGTCTCCAAGACTATCTTAGGTTGAGCGGGTACATTAGGGTCAAAGGATACCTGGATTTAGAAAAACTGGAGGAGGAATAATAATATGAAAAGAATATTGATTCTATTGGTAACAGTAGGGCTTGCCAGCGCATATCCTATCATATCATTTAATGGAGAGTGGTATGGGACCGCGGGCCACTTTGGTCCATACTCTATATTTCACTCACCCCAAAACCTTGCATCGAAGTATAATCCTTCCTTCGTTTTGATGATTCCTTATGTTCATACGGGGTTTAGCAATAATTTGGTTTCACTGGACCTTTACAATGAACTTGCTCCAATGGATACCATTACCGAAGAGTTTAAAGATAAGGTAATGGATATGGTTGGTGATAATTTTCAGGTGAACCAGTATTCGAGCGTGATGCCCCTTGGAATATCGGTAGGCCCAGTTGGCCTTGCCTACAGAGTTGTTGATGCAGCTAAGGTTCAAATCCCTTCGGATCTTTTACATATTGGACTATACGGTACCGAGGTAAACACGACATATGACTTTTCAAGTCTTGAAGGCGAAGCTATTGTGTATCAGGAAGCATCACTGGGTTTTGGTTTAGAGAGGGATATTTCAGATCGTAAAGTACAGTTTGGCCTATCGGGGTCCTATATTATGGGGCTTGGATATGCGAAGGCCACTTCAAAGACTGGATGCGTAAATATTGGTGAAACTGAAATGGATGTGATCGATACTGTGGATTTTATGTACTCTTTGCCAGAATTTGTTTATGATATGGATAACTTTGCCTTCGACCAGTTTATGGATTTTCCTGGAAAAGGATTTACATTCAAATTTGGCTCTTCAGTGGATCTTACACCGACATTTACGCTGGGTCTCACCCTTGAGAATTTCTTTTCAAAAATTTACTGGAACTCCGATTCCACTTTTACAGGTGTTGGGGCGATAAACTCGTCCAGATTTAATCTTGTAGACCTCTTTTCTGTGGATTCTTTGGGAGAGATTTTTACCGATACATTGGAAACAAACCAAGAGAAGTTTACAACAACTTTACCTTTGATTCTCAGAGTTTCTGGTCGGTATGACTTTTACAGGCTGCCTTTCCGATTCTATTTCGATTTAGAACAGGGGTTCAAGAATAGTGCTCTTTCCAGCACAGTCCCAAAGCTTTCCCTTGCAATGGAAATGAACACTTTCATCCCCCTTTTGTTAGGCGCAAGTTTTGGTGGCGGGCTGAGACCAAGCTTCTCTCTCGGAACCGGGTTTCAGTTTCCTTTTATGTTTATTAATGTCGGTGTAACAAATCAAGGTGGATTTATTGCTTCTGCCGAAGGCCTTTCCGCAACAGTCACTGCAGGATTCCGAAGTGTAATTAACCAGTATATAGAAGGTGACATAATTGATACCCTAACTGGAAGGCCTCTCATAGCAAAAGTGGATGTTACTAAGTATGACGGGAAGAAGGTTACACTTACCACTGATCCGACTGGCCATTTTGAAGTTAAAGTTCCATGGGGATGGACAAAAATGCACGTCTATGCGGAAAACTATACTTCAAAAGATCTGACTTTATTCGTGGATAAAAAACAAAGAGTGAAAACTGCTTTTTACCTTATGCCACTTGCAGGAGATCTTGTAGTTCAGGTAACCGATTTTGTAACAGGTTTACCCAAGGAATATGTTACAGTGATAATTGAAGATACCACTGGCAAAGCCGATACTCTACTCACCGATGCAGCAGGAACCGCTTCCAGGAAGTACATGGAGGGTATTTACTCAATAAAAATTCAGGAGACAAACTACAAGCCAATCTATGAAACCTTCAGTTTAAAAGCCCTTGAAACACTAACGAAGAATTACACCCTCATCCCAAGAGAGGGAGAACTTATTGGAAAGGTTGTAGATGCAAGGACGCTTAATCCTGTTACAGGGAAAGTAATGATTTTTGATTCGACTGGTACCCTGATTCAGACTATAACAACGCCGGCATCTGGTGAATTTAGTATAAAACTCAGTGAAGGGGTGTACAGAGTTAGGGCTGAGTCGGAGAAGTATATTCCCTATGAGGGTAGTTTCGTGATCGAGGGTGGCAGAAAGACAGCGAGGGATATTACCATGCTGAAGGAGAAAATGGTTTTCACGTTCAGAAATATTTACTTTGAATTAAACAAAGCTGACATAAAGCCCGAGTCTTACCCGGTTCTCGACTCTATTGCATTATTCCTTAATGAGCATCCAAACGTAAAGGTTGAAATTGGAGGGCATGCAGATTCTCGTGGCTCCGACGCATACAATCTAAAGCTATCTGATGCAAGGGCAAAAGCAGTCAGAGACTACCTCGTAAAAGTGCACAATATTCCGCCAGATAGGCTCATTGCGAAAGGATATGGTGAAAGGAAACTTCTTGTCTATCCAGAGAAGAGTGAAGAAGATTACCAGCAAAATAGAAGGGTTGAATTTACTATTTTGGGCACTATTGAGTAAGAGTTGTAATGGACGAAATTAACGAAAGGGGGCCCGTACGGGCCCCCTTTCGTATTTGGAACCTAAAATCGGATCTCAAAGTCTTTACTGCCTTCCGGAGGCCTTTCCTCTTTAGTTATTTTTTTGATTATTGCATATGGAGGTCCTTCTGATACTCTATTTACAAAGTTTTCGATACTCTCCTTAGGTCCTTCTGCTTCGAGTTCAACGGATCCATCATTCAGGTTGCGCACCCAGCCGCTTATGCCCATAGACTTTGCGAGTCTCAGTGCAAAATGGCGAAAACCTACACCCTGAACATAACCATAAACCCTGAGATAGAACCTCTTTAAGGCCATAGTTAAGTTTTCTTTAGGCTTTCTAAGGTTTTTATTATACCTTCTTCAAAGGACACTCTGGGTGTCCATCCCAGTTTCCTAATTCGTTCGATATTCAGGTAAATCTTATATACTTCACCCTTTCGCTGTGGCATGAAAATGGGGTTTCGGTTGTAACCGGTCGCCTTTTTTATGATTTCATAAAGGTTGTTAACGGAAATACCAACCCCAGATCCTATATTGAATTCCCTCTCCCTATCAAGTGGGCATTCAGAGAGAAGCAAGTTTGCTTCTGCAACATCTTCCACATAGATGAAATCTCTCTCCTGATTCCCGTCGCCGTAAATATAGCAGTCTTTCGACTGAAGCATGTTCATGGTAAAGATTGCTATAACGCCAGCTTCGCCATAAGGATCCTGTCTTGGTCCGAAGACGTTACCATATCTGAGAATAGCGTAGTCCAGTCCAAAATTTTTGTGATAATATCTAATGTAGAGTTCTCCACTGTATTTAGATACGCCGTAGGGGCTAAGGGGATCCACTGGGTGGTATTCGTCACAAGGTAGATAGATTGGGTTCCCATAAATAGCACCTCCGCTTGAGGAGAATAGGAACCTTTTGACTGAGTATTTTACGGAAAGCCCAAGCATGTTGATGATGCCTATTATATTTATATCTGCATCTTCCTTTGGATTTCGAGTGGAATAGATCACGCTGATCTGTGCAGCATGGTGATTCACTAATTCGGGCCTTTCTAAATTGAAAATTTCTTCGAGGGCTCTGTAGTCTCTAACGTCAGCGTGGTAAAATTTTGCCTTAGGGTTGAGAAACTCTAATTTCCCAGAGGAAAGATTATCGACCACCACAACATCGTAACCCTTACATATATAATAATCTTGAACATGGGAACCTATGAACCCACAACCACCTGTTATCAGTACTTTCACTTTATTATTATAAACCAGGTCTTGAAAATGTACATCACTCCTCTTTCTGTCACTTATATGTCTGTTTGTGTTTTTAAATCTTTTGTAGGTTTAGGACATGCGAATTTTTGAGTTAGTCTTGGAATTATAGTTCCTATTCTAACTTATTGTATGCCAAGTAGATTCAGTGTATAGGCAGTTTAGTGATGTTTTCTACATAGTTCGGAATCGAAGAGATTTTTTAACTCTCTGTCGTTCAATGGGTTACAAAATCAGATATTGTGGCACAGTTTTTGCATAAATGTAGATATCCTAAAATGAGGAGGTGCATCATGGAAAAGATGGATTGGGGCATGGGTAAGGTCGTAACAGCGAGGGGATGCACATGTACATGTGCCTGCGGAAAGGACAAGAGAATCCCAATTGTAGCAGCTGCAATTGGTGCCTTTTCTGCAGGTGGCGTTGACTATGTTTTGGCTCCTAAGTGATGCATCTTGCTGCGGGGCCCCTTTCAGGGGCCCCGCAAACCATTAAGGTGTACTTTAAATAAGAGGGGGCTTTTTATGGACAGCATTTTGAATACCGTAATGCCAGGTGTACTTCGATTTAGTACAGAAAAATATTCCTATCTCTATTCAAGCACCGAAAGAGTAGTTTACAGGATCTCGCCTTATCAAAATATGTGTCCTCTGCCATCGTTGGCTATTGATGTAAGGCCTTTTGATGTCCCTTCTTTAGATACTCTTGAATCTATTTTGAGTACACAATTAAGTCAGTTAGTACTAACTTTAACAGAGCAGTGTAATTTGCGATGCAAATATTGTATTTATGGGGATAGCTATAAAGAGATCCGAGGCTACTCTGAGAAGTTTATGAATAAAGAAATAGCTTTAAAGGCAGTGGAATATTTCTTGCAGCGTTCTAAGGAGAGTGTATTTATCTCCTTCTACGGAGGGGAGCCTACCCTTAGGTTTTATGAGATGTTATGGCTTATCGATGAAATCCGTCATAATCATCCTGAGAAGGAGATCAAATTCTCCGTAGCTACAAATGGTACCCTTCTTTATAAGGAGAGAGTTAATGAACTTGTGAGGAGGGGTGTATATCTTCAGCTTAGCTTAGATGGGCCCAGGTCTATACACGATTTTAATAGGGTTACGGTAAAACAAGAGGGGACTTTCGATAGAATTTATCGTCTTTTAGTGAAGCTCTATGATGAATACCCCGATTATTACCGAGAACAAGTAATGTTTGAGGTTACTCTGACACCGCTTACTGACCTTTACAAGGTGTATGACTTTTTCCTTGACCCTTTATTTGAGGATAATCTTCTAAAGGTGGGCTTTCTAGATCCTAATAAGAACGATTACATAGAAAAGTACGGTGATGAGGTGGCAATTTCAAAATTTAAAGAGGCGTTGGGAGGTTTACATAAGCGTTTTGTAGAAGGGCTTATGACAGAATGCAAAACCGACAAGTTTTTGTGGGAGCTTTTTGGCAGGAGGCTCAAGGATATCCACCTACACCTTGGTTCAGATATAGGAGAAAAAATCCCTTTAAATGGGGTTTGTATTCCAGGCATTAAGAAACTTTATGTTGATGTGGAAGGGAATTTTTGTCCTTGTGAGAAGGTATATGACAGACTCAAAATTGGTACTGTAGAGAAAGGGATTGATATAAAAAGGGTTTACACACTATTGAAGGGTTTTGAGGAGATTTCCTTGAGCTGCCGTTCATGTTTTGCAAAGGACCTCTGCAGGATCTGCTTTTCAAGGGTAACATCTGCTTCTGGCGATTTAAATGCCGAATATAAAGAAGCGGAATGTAGCAAAGAAAAGAGAGAGGTTGAGGAGGCTTTTATATTATATGCTGAGTTAATGGAGGTGAACTCAGAGGCTCTTAAATTCCTTGAATCTTATGAATTCGAGTGATGATCAGATGAACAACGTTAATCTTGCAGAAACTATAAATCTTTTCAATACCAAGATTCAATGGTTTATAGTTGGGATTTTTATAGCCTTCCTAGTTCCCTTAACTCAAATTGCATCTTCCTATGCTTTCAAAACCCTGGTTGATGGTCTGGGTGGTGCACACTGCCAACATCAGGCCGCCAGTTTGCTTTGTATTATTCTTGCCCTTTACCTCGTTAGGTCCATTCTGAATCTTATTTCAGGTTATCTATTGAATTACTGGAAAGAATGGAGCATCCTACATGTTCAGTCGAAGTTATTTGAACATGTCCAGAATCTTGAACCTGAGTATCACGTTAAGTATCCTACGAGTTTTTTCACTTCTCGACTGCTCAACGACCCACTTGTATTTCAAGGGCACCTGTTTTCGATTTATGTTGGCATATTTAAAGAAGCCCCGGCAGCTGTATTGCTATTCTGCGGTATACTTTTTTTGAATAGCAAACTTGCGATATTGTCGTTAATTTTCCTACCCATTATGTTGCTTGTTAATTATCTTTTGGCTCCAAAGTTTAGACCCAAGGCTTACGAAGTACAGGAGGAAGTCACGAAGATATATGACCATATTGAAGAGACAATGTATGGAATACAAACTATAAAAACTTTACTGGGTGAGAAGAAAAACGCTGAAATCTTTAACAGTATTTTGAAGAACTATCTAAAATCTTCCCTTTCCTTTACAAGATTAAATTTTTCCCTTGCAAATCTTAACTCTTTTATCTCGTCTTCCGCTGTCGTTATTATTTTACTTCTTGGAATTAATCTCTCCGGATACAGTGGAATTAGTGCAGGCGATCTATTTGCACTATCGATGCTCTTGAGTTCATTTATCGGTTCTATTAGCGCTTTGACGGATATCATCCCTGAATTTAAAGCTCTGCAGGCACCAGCTCAGAGGATTTTCGAGATTATGAATCTTCCTGAAGAGAAACAGGGAACCATAAATCTAAGCGATATTCCCTCGCGTATAGAATTTAGAAATGTATACTTTAGGTTTGAAGGAGATAATGACGAATTTGCCATCAGAAATCTTAATCTGTGTATACGTGCTGGAGAGAAGATTGCAATTGTAGGACCCTCGGGAGCGGGGAAAACGACGTTGATGAAATTGCTTCTCGATTTTATCTCACCGGAGAGGGGCGAGGTGTTAATCGACTCCATTCCTGTCAGTAAAATTAACAAAGCTGATCTGAGGCGATTGATAGCCTACACTCCTCAGGAAGGTTTTTTGTTTTCTGGAACTATATTATATAATATTACATTCCCTGCTGAAAAAGTTGATATGTCGTCGGTGGTGAAAGCTACAGAGAACGCGAACATATATGACAAGATCTCTTCATTGCCTTATAAATTCAATACCCCGTGTGGTAGGAACGGACTTACCTTTTCAGGAGGAGAGCGACAGCGGATCATCTTAAGTAGGATCCTCCTAAGGGAAGATTTTAAGGTTTTAATTCTTGATGAAGCGTTTCGTGAAGTTGATCCCTTATCCGAAAAGCAGATTTTGAATTATCTCTTAGAGGCGCACAAAGGTAAGACAATTATATACATTACGCACCGGTTGAATTCTGTGATTTCCTTTGATAGGATCATTTTTATGAGAAGTGGAGAAATTTTATGTGCGGGAACCCATGAGCAACTTCTAAAAAGTTGTACGGAGTACCGTGAAATGTATATAAAATCAAGAGGAGGTATGGAAGATGTGTTGGATGTGGCTATTGACAGCCTTAGTAATGAGTAACTATATTTTGAGGATTCCTGCTCTGTCGGAAAAGCCTGCGAATATAACAGATATAAGCATCATCTTGGAAGAGGGCTTTCCCGTAGCTGACTTCCTTGAAGTATTCCCGAGGGATAGTGCTCCACCCGACGTTAAGACTGAAGCATATATTGGTGTTTATAAAGATGATCTCTATGTACTGTTCTTTTGCCATGAAAGCGAAAAGGTTCGCTATCAGGTCCTAAAAAGGGATGAAATGCGTACAGATAATGACATGGTTTTCGTTCTCATCGACCCTGATAACTCTGGAACCAGATCTTATGCCTTCGGTATCAATCCTGCAGGTTCAATAATTGATTACCTTGATGTTTCTGGTGATTGTATCATCTCATACGATTTTAACTGGACTGGGTATGCGGAAGTTCGGGAGACTCTATGGATAGCTTTACTGGATATTCCACTTTCAAACTTTAGTAAGGTTAAAGAAGACGATTTTCGTATATACCTCAATAGGTCAAGACCTTCCCAGTATCTATATCAGTATGTTTGGCCCCCTGTCCCATCGTCCTCAAGTGATGATCCCTTTGCAAAAGGTATTCTTGAAGGGAGTTGGAGGAAAGTCTCTTCGCTAAATGTAATTCCCTATATACTCTCTTCAGATGGACCTCCAATCAGTATAGATAAAGTGACTATTCGAGCAGGTGCTACAGGTAAATATTCCCATGAGTCTGGACTAAGCGTATTATTTGCGCTAAACCCTGATTTTTCTACGGTAGAAACTGATGAGCCGCAAATTACCGTAAACAACCCATATGCGCTTTATCTTGCGGAGAAAAGGCCAATTTTTCTTGAGGGCGGCGACATATTTGAGAGACAGAACTATATGATTTATACACGTAGGGTAAATGAACCTATCGGTGTCGTAAAAGTTTTAGGTAAATTTAAAAATACTGAAATGGGAGTTATTTCTGCTTATGATTTGTCCAATTCTTTCTTATATACCACGGATTTTGGAAGTTTTGAATTGCCTGTAGGCGACAGTGCATTAGTAAATATTGCAACGCTTAGGCACTATTTTGATAAAGGTACATATCTGGGGGCTGTATTAAACACTAGAAATACAACTACAGATTTTGCAAATTATGTAGGATTTTTAGAAGGAGGTTTTAATTTTAGAAATACACTACTCCTGAGTGGGGTCTTTGGCTATTCACGCAGAGGAAAGGAAAGCCCCGATTACAAAGGAGAACTGGTCGATGCCTCAGTTTCTTTGAAACTGAAAAATTTTACTCCCAGGATTTCATATTTCGCAGTATCTGAAGATTTTTCTAATCAAAATGGTTTTCTTAAGTCTAGCAACGTTTCTTCTCTAACTTCGGGATTTTCTTTTCGTTTTCCCGTTGGCTGGGGCATTCTTAATTTTGGGCAGCTTGATTTTTCATATAGCATAAACTCAGATTATGCGAGGACTTATGATAATGACAGTTTGTACTTCTGCCTCATGTCTTCTATGAAATACAGAACGGATTTGTATGTAGCATATATGCGCTACTCCCAACAACTTCTTGGAACAACACTTACCGGTTTGGATCTTTTTAATCTTTCTATATCTAGTGCTCCCACCGATTTTATTAGGTTAACGGCCATTTTGGGGCTTGGCAACGGAATTAATTTTTATGCATATACACCTGATAAAGCCCATTTTACATCAGGCAGCTTAAAGGGGGACCTCATGCTAGGGAAAAAGGTTCTTATGACTCTCGAGTATAGAAGTTATTCTCTTGGTGAAAAACCCGATATAATTGCTTCCCAGAACACGTATTTTCTGAAATTTCTTTATAATCCCACACAACGGTTCTCATTCCGCTGGATAAACAGTTATGATAGCGAAGAGTTAGCCTCATACCCACTTTTGAGCTACCAAATTTCACCTTACACAATCTTCTTCTTTGGAGGCAGTGTAAAAGGACCCTTTGAGGGGAAGCTAAAGGAGTGGGATAAGAACATATTCCTAAAAGCACAGGTTGGATTCGAGGTATTCTAAAAGGTTAAAAGGGTGGGGTAGGAATCGATACCTACCCCACCTTCCCTTTAAGTTATAGTAACAATCAGTCAAGATAGTGTGGGAAAATTTGTCAAGTTTGCTACGGCAGTTTTACAGTTTTAATGTATTTAGATGACTTGACAATTGGTCAGAAGTGTGGATTGCTTTTATCCTAATTTACCCTAGGAAGGCCAATCTCTTGGGCGTACATTACTACCTCTTCGAATTCACTCAAAGTAACATTTCTTGAAAGCTCAGGGTACTCTTTGGCTTTATAGGCAGGATGATACTGGTCCATAATATTTACATGGGCGGAGGTGGAAACTTCATCTTTGATGAAGTTGAGGACCTTTATCGAGTCCGCCAACCCGTTTGGCAAGACGAGGTGTCTTATGAGAAGCCCCTTTCTTGCTATACCGTTTTCCACCACCAGATCTCCCACTTGCCTGTGCATTTCCTTGATGGCTATTTTTGCTACATCAAAGTAGTCCGGGCATAGAGAATATTTAAATGCTTTTTTGTTGTCTCCATATTTTACGTCAGGCATATAAATGTCTATGATACCGTCGAGGAGGAGTAGGGTGTCCAGGGCATCATACCCACCTGTGTTGTATACAACTGGCAAATGAAAGTCGTCGTAAATGAGGTAAAGTGCTTCGAGTATCATGGGTACTACATGAGTGGGAGTCACCAAGTTGAGGTTTAGAGCGCCCTGTCTTTGAATTGACAAGAAAATCTTTGCAAGTTGAGGATTTGAAACCTCTTTACCCGTCAATAACTGGCTTATGGAGTAGTTTTGGCAATACACGCATCTTAGTGGGCAGCCTCCAAAGAATACGGTTCCTGAACCTTTAAAATCTACCAATACCCTTTCTTCTCCAAAATGCAAGCCGTAGGAGGAAACAATCGGCTTTTTCCCCACCATACAGATACCCTTTTGTTCTTTTAGTCTATTTACACCACAGTTCCTTGGACAAAGGCGGCATTCTTTAAGAAGAGAATAAGCTTTGACTATATGATCTTTGAGCTCGTCTTTTTTGATCTTCATAATTTGTTTTTAAAGTTTATTTTTTGTGATTAGCAGTAATCAGGCGACCTTATACACACTAAGTCCTTTTCAGTGATTCTCTTATAAGTTCATAACAGCGATTTGATAATCTCGTCAATATTAACGCCGTCAACTTCTGCTTTGAAGGATTTTATTATTCTGTGCCTAAGTACAGATGCTGCTAATGCCTTAACATCCTGTGTTGTAGGTATAACGTGACCTCTTAAAATTGCGCGGGCTTTACTGCCCAAAATTAGTGACTGTGATGCTCTTGGACTAGCTCCATAAATTACATATTCTTTTATGAAGTCTGGCGATTCTTTTTCCACAGGCCTTGTTTTTCTTACGAGGTCAACTGCATATTCTATCACGTGACTTGGTGCGGGCACTTCCCTTACTATCTTTTGAATCTCCATAATTTCGTCTTTGGTAAGTAACTTTGTCAAGTTAGCAGAATCAGGGCCCGTCGTAGACTCTACAATTTCCAACTCCTCCTTCCTTGAAGGATAATCTATTCGTACTTCCATCATAAATCGGTCCAATAGGGCTTCTGGTAAAGGATAGGTACCTTCCTGTTCAATGGGGTTTTGTGTAGCAACTACGAAGAAGGGTTTTTCCAGACGGTATGTTTTTCCAGATACTGTAACCCTTAATTCTTGCATTGCCTCCAGTAGTGCGGACTGGGTTTTTGGGGGTGTTCTATTGATCTCATCAGCAAGGATTATATTAGCAAAGATGGGGCCCTCTATGAATTTAAAATATTTTTTGCCCGTTGAAGGGTCTTCTTCAAGGATATCACTTCCTGTGATGTCTGAAGGCATAAGATCTGGTGTGAATTGAATGCGAGAGAAAGCCAAGTCTAAGATCTCTGCAAGGGTTTTAACCATAAGGGTTTTGGCAAGACCGGGGAGCCCCATGAGTAGCACATGCCCTTGGGAAAAAAGGGCAATTAATATTTGCTCAATTACCTCTCTTTGCCCCACGATGCGTTGGGAGAACTCTTTGTAGAGCCGTTCAAGAATATCTTGGGTCAACTCGAGAATTTTCTTTTCGTCCATTGTAATATTATAAATCCTGCATCATTCCTTGACAAGCCAAGCTTCGGGTTTTATCCTTTAAACAAGCATATGGAAAAGAAATTATATAATGTTCATATTGATAAGCAGTATTGTAAAAAATGTGGTATATGTGTAAACATATGCCCCAAGAACGTATTAGATTTCGATTCGTATGGATATCCGAGGATAATTGATGAAGATGCCTGCATTGATTGCAAACAATGCGAAAATCATTGCCCTGATTTTGCCATTTGGACAACTGCAAGAGGGGTGAAAGGAGAAAAGCATCCTGTTTCCGATTATCTAAGACGGGATCACATGCCATCAGTGTGGTGTCCAGGATGCGGTATTGGAATGGTTTTCCAGTCGATTCTTAGGGTGGTCACGAAAATACATTTAGACAAGGATAAAATCTCTATGATTTCTGGTATTGGATGCACTGGGAGGATGCCTGGATATGCGGATTTCAATACGTTACATACTACTCACGGGAGGGCACTTGCTTTTGCCACAGGATTAAAACTCGCAAAACCTGATTTGAAAGTGATTGTAGTGATGGGAGATGGAGATGCTTATGCCATCGGTGGCAATCATTTTCTCCATGCAGCCAAGAGAAATGTAGATATACTGGCTATTGTGATAAACAATTATAATTATGGAATGACAGGTGGTCAGGCTTCTCCGACCACGCCTTTGAATGCATATACGACTACGACACCTTATGGCAATATGGAACCATCTTTTGACGGATGTGCCGTTGCTGCTGCTGCTGGCGCCAACTTTGTAGCCAGAAGTACGGTTTATCACATACCACTTCTTGAAAAAATGCTTGAGAAGGCAATGAATGTCGAGGGATTTGCCCTTTTGGAGGTTCTAAGTCCATGTCCAACCTATTATGGGAGGCTTAATCTCGAAGCTGATCCATTTAAGACCCTGGAGTGGTACAGAAAGATTACCTACTTGGTAGGAACTCAACCTAAGGAAGGTGCATTTATTCCCATAGGTCTCCTTGCAGAGAACAATAAAAAGGGTTATTTAAACATATTGAGGGGAAAATGGAACGAAATAAAATCGAGATAACCCTTGCTGGATCAGGTGGTCAGGGTCTTATTCTTGCAGGACTTGTTCTTGCTGATGCTGCTGGAATTGAAGAGGGTATGGAAATTGTCCAGACGGTAGAATACGGACCTGAAGCACGGCTTGGGACGTCGAGATCCGATTTGATCATCTCCAGGAAAATTATTTCATACCCAAAGGTAATACACCCCGATGTGTTGGTGGTTCTAAGCCAGAGTGCATATGATAAGTTTAACAAAATCGTGAAAATACCTGGCGCTATCATACTGGATACCTTTAACACTAAAGAATTCTCAAAAGATACCAAAGGTATAGAGATAGTTGCACTTCCGTTTACAGAAATTGTGAGGGAAAGGATAGGTACACCTCTGGTACTGAACATGTTGGTTTTAGGATTTTTAGCAAAGAAGTATGACCTTGTGAGGCTTAAATCTCTTCAAAATGCAGTAGATAGAAGAGTTAAAAAATATCAAGACTTGAATAAAAAAGCCCTTCAAGAGGGTTATACCCTTGGATAGGACGTTTTTGCTTCTCAAACCCGATGCTCTCAAAAAGAGAATCGTCGGTGAGATCATATCCATGGTTGAGAAGGCTGGTTTTGATATAATAGATATTAGGATGAGGAAGTGGAATAAGAATGATGCAGAAAAGTTCTACGCAGCCCACCGCGGTAAGCAGTTTTTTGAAGGTCTTGTTGGGTTTATGATTTCTGGCCCTGTGATAGGTTTACTCCTGGAGCGGGAAAATGCAATATATGAACTGAGGAAGCTCGTTGGTGCAACTGACCCTTCAAAAGCCGAACCAGGTACTATTAGACACCTCTATGGAACGGATGTGAGAGTAAACGCCGTTCATGCTTCAGACTCGCCTAAATCCTTTGAGTATGAAGTGGAATGTTTTTTCGGAAATGAAGAAATTCTTTGAATGTAGATCTTGCGGGTATATTGTAGTTTCAGAGACAACGCCTCTCTTCTGCCCTATGTGTAGAATGTCTATGAGAGAGGTACCCGAAGTCAAGGGGAAGTTTAAATCCATTGTCTGTACTGCATGTGGGAATGAATTTTCTTTTCGACAGGATTATCCGCCATATAAATGTGCATACTGTAATGATACCTTCAAAGTTTCGCCATTTAGGGCGCAAGAAGAGAAACTCTAAAGCTTGAAAAACTCTTTCTGGCTTAGTGCTTCCTGGGATAGTGGATCATCCTTTCCTCTAGTTTTAATTACTTCATCGTATAAATTCTTAGCTATATCTCTATGATTTAGATAAACGAAAATCTTAGCAGCATCGAGCTTTGCAGTATCGCGCCAATCAGCAAGCTCGGTGTAATAATTATAGATCCTCTTCAAGGACGCAAGAGCTGATCGCAAATCTTGAGTAGACAAGTACCCACGTGATAACCAGTAAAGGGCTTCACAATCCTGAGCCTTTGTTCCGATTCCAATTACTTCCTTGAGTATTTCAATTGCCTTTTCATCATCTTTTTGATTTTCGACCATCAGATACCCAAGGAATATACTTGCCTCAATGGAGATCTCATGATAGCTGTACTTTGTACGCAAGATTTTAAAATACTGGAGTGCAGAATCCAGTTGCATCGAGTTTTTATAGGAAACTGCGAGGTTATAAAGTAACTCTTTTTCAAAAGTATTTCCATATGTATTAGCCTTTGAGTAGTAGAAGATAGCATCGCCAAAGTTCCCTTTAGCTGCTTCAATATTGCCCAGTCTAAAGTAAATTTCGTGGCGTAGTGAGTCATTTGAAATGTCAAGAACGTCTTTAAGTTTCTGTGAAGCCATATCCATCTCACCACTGGTGATGAGTCTCAGAGCCATCTCGTATGTTAGTTCAGGATCCTCAAGTCCTGTAGCATCTATAAATAGTGAAAGGCTATCCAGCTGGTTCTTTATAAGTAATTCGTGTCCCTTTAGAACATATCTTGTTTCTATACTCAATTGAAAAGTATCGGAGTAGATTTTCAATAAACTATCGGGCAGAGTACCCGCAAGAATCGTGAGAAGTTTCAGTTTAAGGAATGCCTCGTCAGCTTTCTCTACTTTGCAGGATTCGAGTGCTTTAAGGTTCTTCTTAGAATAATAGTAAAGGAGCAAGTCTTTCCCCATGAGATCATTAGGTTCAACAAGCTCCACCAAACCACTATAGAGAAGGCTACGGGAGTAAACATTCCTCGAAGTGGGTGTATCGCCTCCAAGAGAAAAAAGAAAAGCAAGGTTTAGGTTTTTAGTTTCAAGTGCTGATAGGCAGGTTATGTCATTTGCATATGGGTTTTCCAAAATGGTATAGTACTTGATGCCTTCATTCAGTACCTTCTGGTACAAACCGAGTTTATATAAGGCTTGCAAACGGTAGGTAAAGATCTCCTGCTCCAAAGGGTAAAAAGGGTTAGCGTTTTTAGTTATTTCGACTATTTTTTCATACTGGCCTTCTTTTGATAAAGCTTTGACCAGTTCCAAAACCATTCGACTGTCCTGCGAGTCGACGAGCGTGCACGCCGCATAGAGGTCTTCCTTAAGGAGTGCTTTATAGAAACGGAAGGCTCGGGAGCTGTAGAAATCGAAAAGTTCAGGGGTGGACGTTTTTGTAGCAATAACAAAAAGACAATAAGCATCATCATCTTCGAGGTTGAGTGGAATCTTTTTGAGATAATTCGTTGGGTTATCGACCCCTGCTAATGCTCTTATGTATATTCCAGGAAAGGTTGAGGGTTCATCCTCGAGTATGTTTAGAGCTTCTTCAAAGGCACCGATGTGTAGAAGGGAATTCGCTACATAATATTTCATGGAATAGGGGAGGGTTTTACCTCTTGAATACTTTATTACGCCTTCGAAATCGAAGTTTTTATACAAAGTCTTTATAACCTCGGTATCAGGAGGATCAGGACTTTCGAATCTAACTGGTATTTTTAGGTCAGCCTTCACGAGATTGGTTTCCAGCTTCCTCTGGAGGGACATTACATCCTCTCCTCTGTGCGATTTAATAACTAAGAGTCTCTTGTCCCTTTCCGTAAGGGGATAAAAATTCTGAATCGACATTAAAAGCTGGGATAATTCAGGTGTTATAATTCCACTCTGAATCATGGAATCTGCCAGCTCCAGCTTCGTAATGTTGTACTCAAAAGAATCGGGAAGTTGTGTAGCGTAGAAAAGGCTTTTCGCATACCATTTTTCCTTTATATACCCTTTTGTAAGAATTAAGTCTCGAAGAGGTGATGGTGGAAGACCTTCCACGGCCTCTAAGTCCTGGATAGTTAGCTGTTTTATATTGAACCACGAAATGTACAATTTATCCTTCAGCTTTTTTCTGAACTTTGTACTTGGTAACCCCATTTTTTCAAGAATTCGCGAAAACTCAAAGGCGGTTTTCTCGTTTTCGGGTTCGAGGGCGAAGAGGAGCCCTGTGATTTTGGGAGAGTTTTTTGCAAAGAGGAGGAAGTCAATTGCCTCTTCAGGGATGATTTTTTGAGGGTTGTTTTCTATAAGTTGCCTATAAAAATCGATATAATTACCGTTTCTGTATAGTGCTTTAATCTTGAGGAGACTTGCGTTGTTGCGTTCTGCGAGTATAAGTGACGCCCCTGGGTTATCCTTCAAAAGGGCTTCCCCAAGGCTAATTTCTGATTTTCTTGATTCGTAGTCTGAAGCCAGAATCCTGAGGAGGCCTATCTTTATAGGTTCTCCTACAGGTTTATTGAGGGTTTCCTCGACAATTCTCTTCCTGTTAGCTGATGAAGGGGAAAGGTTAACCATTTCAGAGATCCATCTCAATGAGTCTTCCTGGGTCTGCGAAAGTTCAATTATTTTTTGATAGATCAAATATGCTAAGGAGTCGTCACAGGTTTCTTCCTTTAGCTTTAGTAAGTTGCCGAGTGCTGATAAAGTATCTCCGGATCCAAGAAGGGACAGGCTTAAATAATATCTTGCCCAGTTGCCTTCAGGTGTATTTTTTGATACTGTATATATCTGATGGAAGATCGCATAAGCCTTATCAAATTCTTTTTGAGTAAGATATTTTTGCCCTACTTCCAGCACCGACTGACTTACCAAAAGAATGAAGAGCAACTTCATTCTTTTTATTGTAATTTCGAGAATTTGGAAAATCAAATGTATGCCCTACTATTTGTCTCGTATATTAAACGCAGCGGTATCTTAGTCTATAGATAAATCAACGTAAATGGTTGAATGCAGGATGCAATTCTTATATAATATATATGATAGGAGGTATAGTGATGGATTATTTTGTGCAAGCTCTGATTGAACTTTATAAGTCACATGGAGAATCCTTATTAGAAAGTCCGTCGCTGGCTAAAGAGGAACTAAGTACAAGACAAAATATTGAGAAATCTAAAATATATGCTATCGCTTCAGCTATAGAAGAGAAAATTCCTGTTACCTTAAGGGACTCGAACCCTCTGACTGATGAGGACTTAGATCTTATCATAAGAGGATTTGCTGAAAGCACAGGCATAAAAGAAGAACTTGCCAAGTGGGCGATTACGACTCTTTATGAATTTGTAAAACTTATAGCAGAGGATTCTGCCCTCAGACATCTTAAAAGGAAGAGTCATGCCCGCAATGGCACTTATACCGAGGTTAAAGAGGGGTTGGTGAAGATAACTCTCCTAAGAGGAGAAGACAAGTTAACATTGTTTTACGATGGGAGTACGCCCTTTGTTGATTTTATTGAGCCTTATATAGAGGATTGGCAAGAGATAATGCTTGAACTCTCGGGCAACATCGATGTTGAAAGGCCCATTACGATCCAGAGCAGGAAAATTGTTTTAGTAGGCCTCGAAAAGTGTATAGTCAATGCTGAAGTTTTGCCTGCTTTCGAAGTGATAAAAGGTGAACTGCTTATAGAAAATCTCACTTTAAAGTACAGTAAAGATCCTGACAGGACTATAGGAGTAATTTTTGCAACGGAAAGTAGTGTTGAAGTAAGGAATACTGAAATTTATGGAGCAGGCATCAAAGTCTACAGTAGTAAGCTGGGGTTATCGAAGGTAAAAGTTTCGGAGTGTAAATATATTGGGATACATGGAGAAAATGCAGAAATTAAGATAGTCGGATCAGTTTTTGAAGGGAATGGTATTGATATTTTTAGTCCCCAGGTGAGGGTTAAGGATTGTGTAGTAAACATCAAAAATAGTAAAGTAATGAACGGAAATGGGTCTGGAATATGGGGCGATAATTGTGAGATTTTATTAGATAAGTCAACCGTAAGTGGAAACTATTACTACGGGATATTTATTGATTCCAGTTCAAAATTGACCATGACCTCATCAAGAATAGTTGAAAATGGTAACAGTGAAGAAGATTATCCCCAACTTAAGGTAGTCACATCCAATGCAAAGATAAAAGCTGGTCGGATTCTGAATGGGGTTAACAACTCAGGAATATGGCTTGAAGATACGGCATTTCTCGAGGCAGATGACTTAAAGGTTACGGGACATTATTTTCATGGTATAGTTCTGAGAGACGATTCAGAAATTTTAATGCGTGGTGGGGAGCTGGCTCGAAATGGGAACGAAGAGGAAGACAAGCCACAGATGTTAGTTGAATCATCACGGGGATATGTAAAAGGAGTTAAGATCCACGGCGGGGTATATAACTCGGGTGTGATCCTTGATGAGGGTTCTAAGCTGGAACTGGTTGACTCCCATATTTACAGGCATTTCTTTAACGCCTTAACAGTCCGGTCGTCGTCTGATGGTTTTTTGACAAATTGCGAGATTCACGAAAATGGCAACGAATATTTTTATGCACCCCAGATTTGGGTTTCCTCAGGAAACATAAGGGTTGAAAAGTCGAGCATATACGATGGAGTTAAAAATGATGGTATTTATGTAAGAAACTCCAGTGTTGAGTTAGATGATGTATCAATTTATAACCATGTGAGGCGTGCCATTTACGGTGAGGCCAATTCAACAATTAAGGCAACTAACTCAAGGGTTTACTTAAATAACAAAAATGCAGATGGTGAAGCGCAAATCGAAGTCAAATCCTGTAATTTAATTGTAAAAAACTCTGATATCGAAGACTCTTATAGCGCAGCTGGGATCTACGCAGGTGATATAGCGAATGTGGAGTTACAAGGTGTGAGGATAAGAGCAAATTATGGTCAGGGTGTTTGGTTCTCTTCGAATGCAAGTTTTACCATCATTGATTGCCTAATAGAGGAAAATAGGGGCAAGGACGGTATGTTTCCACAAGTTCTTGTTACGTCAAGCCGTGGGAGGGTTGAAAGATCGAAGATTTTAAAGGGGCAAAGGGTTTCGGGGATTGTTGTTGAAAAATCCTTCCTTGAGATGATGGAATCAATTGTGGAAGGCAACGAAAACTTTGGTATCTACGTCCTTTCAAATTCAGTTGCGGAGATTTTATCTTGTGAAATCAAAGGTAATGGACAGGATACTAAGGAATACCCTCAGATAAGGGTTGAAAATTCAAAAATAATATTGAAGTCTTCTCAAATTTCTTCAGGCATTGGCAATTCTGGCCTTTCTATAATGGAGTCTTCTTATGCGGAAATCGAGAATGCTATTATATCAAATCATGCAAGGCACGGTATTGAGGTATACTATAATTCAGAATTGAGGTTTAATGAAGGGGAAATTTCGGGGAATGGGGCGGAGTCGGAAAATTTTGCGCAGGTATGGATTGGATCATCTTATTCACTTGTTAAAAATTCTGTTATTCACGATGGGAAGAATAATATGGGGATTGGAATTTTAAAATCTTACGTTGAAATCGAGAGCTGCCGGATCTTTGGGCACAAGGAAGAAGGAGTAAGTGCAGCATGGTATTCGGGCTTAAAAATTAAAGATTGTAAGATTTATTCCAACACAATGAGCCAAAGCAGCGCCCAACTGGTTATAACGTCATCACGCTGTATAGCGAGAGGATGTGAGATATACAATAGTCTTGGAGGGGATGGTATAAGAATGGATGATGGTGCAGGGATAGAACTTGAAAACGCAAAAGTAATTGGCAATATGGGCTACGGCATGACTGTAAAGAATGGTTCCGAAAGTAAGTTACAAGGAACTGAGTTTATTCGGAATTGTGAGCTCCAAAAGCACGGTTACCAAATAATAATTGACAGCTCCAGAGGGATTTTTAAAAACTGTAAGGTTGCAGAGGGGGTTTCTGGTGGGATCAAGATTTTGAATTCACCTACTGTAGAGGTTTATCACTCTGTTATTTCGGATCACAGCGGCCCTGGTATCGAAATTGTGGATAACCTCTCAAGGATAAAAATTGTAGGTGTAAGGACCTTTGGAAATGCTATGGGAGGGCTGGTTTATCACAACCCCTACAAAGTTTCTACAATTGATTCTACTTTTGAAGACGGGTCATTCAGAAAAAATTAGAAAGTTATTGAAATTAGGCTGGATTTAATTTAAAATATTCTTATGAATACGTTAATTTTGTTATCTGTATTTTGTCTAACGGGTGTTTCATCCCAAAGTTATAGCCTCGCAGGGCTTTATAACCCTTTTGACTCGAAGTCTGACGCTATTTTTGTGAATCCTGCGTTGCTCCCTGACAGTAGATTCTCGGGAGTACTGGGTTTAAGGCAGAACTATCTTATGTCGGATCTTACGGATTTTCATCTTTCGGTGTCTGGGAAGTTCTGGAAACTAAGGGCTGGCTTAGGACTTTTGGAGGGTGGAATAAAGGATATAGTTTCAGATTACACGTTCTTGGCGGGTTTAGGCATGATGAACAGTTTCTTTGGGGCTGGATTAAGTACTCGTGTAGGTTATCTTAAAAATATAGAAGATAATCTTACAGCTTCATCCTTCTCTATTGATTACGGTTTATGTGCAAGGCTATCCATCTTCGAATTTACCTTTAGCCATCTAAACGCTTTAAGACCCTCTCGGGGTTTTACTGATAAAAGCGAGAAATCTGAAAGCGAAATGCTTTTCATGATTTCTTTCCAGGTTCCTCAGTCGGTTACTTGGATGCTTGGGCTGGACAGGACATCTTCCAAGACATCTTATCGTATAGGTTCGGAGATGTGGTTTACCAGAGGGTTCGGGCTAAGAATTGGCTTGATGGATAGAGAGGTTCGCCTTGGGCTATGCTTGAAGACCGACACTTACGGCATTGATGTAGCATTTGGATCGTCGAGGGAACTGGGTACTACCGTTGTAATTTCAACGAACTATTCTGTAAGATAGTTCCATAATGAAGAAGGTTGATAGGCTTTATTTTTCAGAGTTAATAAGGCTTTTCATTATCTTTACTTTAGGTTCGGTGTTTATATTCATCTTTGTTAATTTTTTCGAACGTCTTGGTTTTTTTATCTCTAACGAGGCCAGGCCTATCGACATATTTCTTTTCTACTTTTATCAGATCCCATACCTTATAAATCTCCTGGCCCCATTTGCTTTTTTGATATCGATCTTTTTCCTGTTCCAACAAAGCGTTTACAATCGGGAGGTTTTGGTTCTGAAAATCTCGGGATGTGACATTAGAGGGACAATGGCAAAAATCCTTGCCTTTAGTTTAATACTTTCAGTTCTAATTTTTTTCTGTGAAGAGTATCTTAGTTATCCTGGACTTCAGCGTTCAACTATGGTTAGAAAGGTAAATATTGAGAAAAATGAGTATTATTTCTACTATCCTTCCGTATCAGATTTTAGCTTTATGAATGGTGATACCTTGTTTTACTTCTCCAGATTAAATGCAAGGGAGAGACAGGGCAGGGGAGTCGTTATAATGGTATTTGATACTAATACCCCCCGTGTAAGAATCGATGCAGATTCCTGTCTAATTATTAATAACGATTTTGAGTTATTTAGTGTTATAGAAAGACATATAGGCCCCGAAAGGGACTCTATCGTATTTTTTGAAAGGAAGTTATTGCAAGGCATGGTTTCACCCTTTGAGGTGCTTAAAAGAAAGACAGAGATTGAACAAATGAGCAGTCGCCAACTGTATCAAGTTATAAGCTATAAGAGGAGGACAAAGCTTTTGTATAAGGAGGAACTTGTAGAGCTCTTATATCGTTTTTCTTTTCCTCTTACAATCTTTGTCTTTACTTTTTTTTCACTGCCGATGGCACTCTCCATAAAGGCTAGAGGAAAAGCTTTTGCCTTTGGAACAGCGCTGGTCCTTTCTTTTCTTTTGTGGGCTCTTATTCAATTTTTTAAAGTCTCGGGTCAAGCAGGTAAGCTATCAGCACCATTTGCAGCCTTTATGCCACTTTTCATTTCTTTATTGGTTGGGGTTTTCCCTTGGATGAAGCTTAGACTATAATAGTTTAAGAAATTCTTCTTGTCTATCCATTTTCACTTCAATTTCGAGTGCCAAGAAATTTTTGAAAGAAGGATATTTTACCAGATCTTTTTCTGTCGTAACGACGAAGTCGAATTCCTTTAATAATTGCCTGAGCTTGGGTATGGGATAAGTTGCATGGTCCCGTATAATTACCTGTTTCTTCGGTTCGATACCGAGTTTTTGTAGTAATTTCAGAAAGCTTTCAGGGTCTGCTATACCTAAGAGAGCCGCTATGTCAAAGCCCCTGAGACTCGAAAGGGACATATTCTCACCCTCAAAATTGTAGAATATAAGAGGTTCATACTTCATTACAAAGAATGGTTTTTCGTATGTTTGCATAAACTCGATGGCTCTGGCGTTCGGTGCATCACCTTTCACATTTAGGACGAGAATTGTTGCGCGGTTTAACGAGGCGAAGCTTTCTCTTAAAGTGCCCCTCGGAACAAGATAGTCACCTCTTAAAATAGTATTCTGGTTAATGCAAATGATGTCTACGTCTCGCTTCAATGGAAGATATTGAAACCCGTCATCGAGTATCAAATAATGGGATTCAAACTGTTGTATAGCAATCTTCCCGGTTTCATAGCGGTTTTTGCCAACGATGACCGGTAAGGTTCCTTTAAGCTTTTTCCACATGAGGAAAGGTTCGTCTCCAACTTGTTCCCAATTAAATAGGTAGGAATCACCTTTAAGGACTAAGGTTCCCTTACTGTTCCTCCCATATCCTCTTGAAAGAATGGCTACGCTATCTCTCTTGGATAATTCCTCCGCAATGTATATCGTTAGAGGGGTTTTTCCCGACCCTCCGAGGGTGATATTTCCTACAGAGATTACCCTCGCCGGTAATACGTTTTTTGTGCGTAGGTTACTATCATAAAAGTACCAGATGTTCAGGCCTATCTTATAAAGTTCAGAAAGTAATACTTTAAACATCTAATTTCTCTTGCCATATAATTTTCAACTGAAAAACTCTATTAAGCAAGCTTTGTAACTCTTAGGCTTCTTATACCGTCTGTTCCATACTTCAAGACTTATAATTTTGAACTAACTATTTGAGGGAGGCGTCTAAAATAAATATGGGCCCTAAGTTTGAAGAGGTCTATAATTCTACACGAGATATGATTTTTAACTATGTTTTCTGGAAAGTGAATGACTATGATGATGCTATTGATTTAACACAGGAGATTTTTATAAAAGTCTATAAAAATTTGGGCAAGTTTAGGGGACAGAGTTCGGTCAAAACATGGATTATGAGTATTGCAATTAATCATGTTAATGATTTTTTTAGAAAAAAAAGAAAGTTTGATCCAGTTTACTTTGATGACGGTGAAGACGCTGGAGATAATTCCCCTTCTTTTGATTCTACTATGGACCTTGACGATGAGGTTAGGGTGGAAAGAGCCATGGCAAAATTAAAAAACTGGGAAAGAGAAATTTTAACCCTTTACTATATGGAAGGTTTTCAATATGAGGAAATCGCAGAATTATTAAAAATACCTTTAGGGACAGTGAAATCAAGGCTTAGTGGTGCAAAAAAAAGTCTTAGAAAAATTATAATGGGGGGTGTGCTTGATGGGAAATGATGTAGAAGTGTTTAGTAAATTGAGGAAAAAGGCTCCGCCTGAGCTTGATGTTAAGGTGAAGAGGGCAGTGAGAAGAGTAAAAATTAGAAGGTACGTGATAATTGGTTCTTCAGCTTTTGTCTTTGCCCTTTGTTTTGGAGCTCTCATCAACTTTCTGGTGCATACACCCGAGGGTGTGGGGATTATGGGCATTACAATGGCTGAAGAACCGAACCACGAAATATATCCTGGAGTATTACCGATTAAAGCCCATATCGACCCACCAGGGATTTATTCTTACAAAGTTTATTTGAATGGGGACGTATATGTTGAAGGTTACACGGAGAATGAAATTGATGATTCCGTGTTACTTACGGATCCCATAAATAATATAGATTTTTATGTTGAGGATCTGATCGAAGGCTTTCAAGAGAACCTATCCTGGGTTGTCTACAACTTTTGAAGATGAGTATTTCTTAAGGAAATCTTCTCGAAATTCTATCAAATAATCTCCTCTAATTGCATTGCGGATGCTCTCCATAAGGGTTATAAAAAAATGTAGCGAATGGAGTGTAGCTAGTCTTGGTCCGAGGATTTCACCTGCATTGAACAAGTGCCTCAGGTAAGACCTCGAAAAATTTCTGCATGTATAACAAGTACATTCTGGGTCAAGAGGAGTAAAGTCTTCTTTATATGCAGCATTTCTTATTGTTAGTTCCCCTTGAGTTGTGAACACGGTTCCTGTGCGTGCGTTCCGTGTTGGTAGCACACAATCAAAGAGGTCTACTCCCATAATTACTGCCGATAGGATGTCATCAGGATATCCAACTCCCATAAGATATCTTGTTTTCTCCTCTGGGAGAAAAGGAGTTACTTTTTCTAAAATATTATCCCTTTCGATCTTTGGTTCTCCTAAGGCTAACCCACCTATCGCGTAGCCATCGAAATTCATCTCTACAAGCATTTTTGCATGTTCTATTCTCAGGTCTTCGTAGGTTCCGCCCTGTACAATTGCAAATAAGCTGACATTATTTAGATAAGAATCTCTGAAGCTTTTTGCATAATTAGCCCATTGGGTAGTTAAGTCCATGTGAAATCGTGCATCTTTATAGGTAGAGGGGTAAGGAGTGGGCCAGTCAAGGATCATCGCAATGTCAGAACCTAACTTAGCCTGTATTTCAACAACTTTTTCTGGTGTAAAGGTAATAGGTGCTCCATCCACATGAGACTTAAAAACTATTTTGTTTTCTGTAAGTGTTCTCAGGTCTGCAAGACTATAAATCTGATACCCACCTGAGTCGGTTAAAATAGCCCCTTTAAAACCCATAAATCTATGAAGTCCACCGGCTTTTTCTATTAGATCCTCTCCAGGCCTTAGATGCAGGTGGTAAGTGTTAGAGACGATGATTTGAACCCCGATTTCTTCGAGGTCTTTAGGAGAAAGGGTTTTTACCGTTCCCTGGGTCGCGACGGGCATAAAGTTTGGCAATTCTACATCGCCATGAGGTGTATGTAGAATGCCGAGTCGGGCACCGGTATATTTTTCCCTCTTAATCAGCTCGTACGAGACTCTCTCCAATTTTGTTAACCTTGACTTTGTTGTTGGAGTATAGTACCTGGACTCTATCTCCAGGGAATAAAATTTTGAAACCTTCTATGCCATCATCGAGGCTCTTGTAGTTGAACTTGATTCTCTTACTTGAAGTGTCTAGCCTTATTATTCCGGTGCCCAGGTTCTCGTTGAAAAAAACTACCTTTCCATAAAGGAGGGTGTTATTCTTTAGGCTCATCGTACATGATTCTAACGTTGTATTTATTCCATAAGGTGTCGAGTAGACTGTTCCAAGCTTTATTCATTTTCTCGTTCTCGAGATTCCTCTTGATGCCATCCTTTACTTCGTCTAAAGTTCTATAACCTTCGGGTTTCTTCTCCACGAGTTGTATAACTGCGTACTTTCCTTCTTTTTCTATTTTTATAGGTTTACTGATCTCGCCTTCTTTCATGGAAAAAGCTACATTCACCACTTCTTCTGGCTTAGTTCCCTGCGTTATATTTTTCCTAATTCCAGAAGTGGTTTTAAGCTGTGCATCGATGTTGTACTCCGCAAAAACGGTGTCGAAGTCGACTCCTCTCTTAAGCAGAAGATATACTGAGTCTGCTTTAGCCTTATTTTCTACTATAACAGCTTTGTAAGTCACGGTTGCTGGGAGTTTGTACTTTTCCTTGTTCTTTTCATAATTATCTTTAATTTCTTTTTCATCTACAGAGATGTTCTGAGCGATTTCATTGTAAAGAGTTCTTATGAGGGCTTGCTCCCGAGCGCGTTGCATTTCCTCGAGATATGAAGATTTTAAATATAGTTTTCTATTTTCAGCCTCTCTGACCAGCAGCTTTCTTTGTATTATGTTTTTTAGGAGTTTCTGCTTGCCTTCTTCCGTCTCATACTCAGCTTTTGCGAAGGGAGGTATATTTTCGAATTCTCTTTCTAATTCAAGCCTTGTAATGGGTTCTTCCCCAACGAATGCAACATAATCCTGGAAGTTCTTTCTGAATACCCGTTCAACGCCGTCAAGAACATCAGGTAGATACTTACTTTTCTGGAATTTTACTGCTACTGTTTGATAATGTTCCGCAGCCGCTTGATAATTCCCAAGTTTCTCGTTTACCACACCAAGTCTGTAAAATACCTCATCCATTCTTCTATATGCGTCACTGTACTCTTTTCTTGCAAGCTCGAGGTATTTAAGAGACGAATCAGGCCTTCCTAACTTATCCATTTCTAGATCTGCAATTTTAAGGTATATATCAAATTTGTTGTTCCTGTTAATCTCCTTGGAGTTCAATATTCCTTTATACAGTGAAGTAGCTTCCTCGTATTGTTTTTTTTCCTCAAGAGTTGTTGCTTGAGCGAGGCGTTCTTTTAAGCTTTGAGCTCCGACCGTTGAAATTGAAAGTAATATTATCCACAGTTTCTTCATAGTTACCTCCTTCCTTAGTGGACAAAAATTTCTAACAGTGTAAATATTATAAAGGCTCCAATCAATTCTGCGTAAATATTGTCGTCTGGTGGAGGATTGATATATTCGATGATTGAGATGATTATACTTGAAGCTAGCTTTATTTGCAATGGGAGTCCCGAATTAATCACAAAGGCAACAATAACGGCTGAGATTATAAAGATTATGAGGTGAGAATGGTCTTTGGAGCTTTTCTTGAAAACGAGGGAATTGATTACTGGGGTTATTCCGTCTACAAGTATTGCAATAATGCTTGCATAATAGAATATGTGAAAATCAAATAGGAGATAAGTGAGAGTCATTGAAAGTATTAGAAATGAGGCTCCCGTGGGTTTGCCTCTTTTTTCGTCATCTTTAAGAAGTTTGTCTAGTTTCTTTGTAAAGAATTTTCCAAAGGCTGGATTTAAATTTCGTAAGATCTCGATTACAAACGCAAGAATTGTTAAAGATATGAGAACTATCATTCCTGGAGTTTTTGTGTGGTAGGTGCCTTCGATGTATTTTAGCCATACGGGTATAATAATCGTGGATATATGAAGCAGTTTTCTCAGAAGCACAAGCCTGCACCTATTTTGTGGGTAGTATAGAGTTCGGGATTAGGAGAGATGGAGTAATCAATATTGAATCTCTTAATTTTCAAGCCTGCACCTGCGTTGAAATAGCCTCTGTAAAATCCTAATCGGAGCCCGAGACTCTCGGTCGGCCTATATTCAACACCCGCTTTTAAGTCGAAGCTAAAGTTACTGACGTTAAGCAGAGAGCCAGGATAATGACCATCGGTGAAAATGTCCGCTTCTACGTTCCATATTAGCTCTCGATTAATTTTCGTTATTCCAAAGTTGATAGAGGGTGAGGAAGTCTCAGAAGAGTTTCCCGTGAAGAATGAAAAGATTGCATCTCTCACGGTTACGCCCAGATTTAAATCTTTAAACGTTATGATATAACCGATATCAAGTCCCGCTCCATTTTCTTGGTAATTGGAAAAATTTTCTCTAAAGAGCTTTAGATTTAGTCCAAAATTGGAGAATTCATTGACTTCCCTTCCAAAGGCAAAGGTAAAGAGGTAGAATTTGTATGCATCTTTTCCTGTAACTTCAATATTGCCCTCAACGATACCCAAGTTTGCGTCTCTAAGCTGGGTGATTTCTAACGGGTCAGAATGTAAGAAAGTCAAATAAAAACCACTAGTAACATCGGATCTCTCAGTATTATACTTAAAGCACAGATTTTCGAGGGAAATGAAGCCCCCATATAATTCAAAATGGGAGAAATAAGCTCCATCTTGTGCAAAACTTAAGCTTGCAGGGTTCATGATAGTTGAGGGCAAAGATACGGGATATGAAACCCCTGTGAATCCCATAGCCGTTGAAGCAGGATCATTTATGATTCTAAAGACTTCGCCGCGGTACTTTTCGGCTAAAACTAAATCAACATTGAATATTAACCAGACACTTAATGTAATTAAAAGCTTTTGCAATTCCAGAAGACCTCGTTAAAATTATAAAACTATAATTGCGCAAATGAAAGGGGGTAATATGAGAGTTAATAAAATTTTTGCGGTTCTCTTTTTGGCTTTGTCTGTGCTCAATGCTGAGGAAAAGCTAAAGGCGCCTGATTTTACACTAAATACCATCGATGGGAAACAAGTGGTTCTCTCAAAGCTTAGGGGTAAAGTAGTCATAATAGACTTCTGGGCTACAACTTGTTCCCCATGTAGGCAGGAAATACCAGGCTTTGTCAGTTTAAAGAAAAAATATAAGGGGAATATTGAAATAATTGGAATCTCTCTGGACAGAAAATCGGAGCAAGTTGTGGATTTTTGTACTAAATATAAGGTTAATTATCCTGTGGGAATGGCTTCGAGAGAGATTCTGGAAGAATACGGTTCAATTTCGAAGATCCAGTATATACCGACAACTTTTATTGTGGATAGAGACGGATACATCTACGACGTGATAATAGGTTACAGAGCAGAGGCGGAGTTGGAAAAAATCGTAAGGTCTCTCATAAGCAATGAGAAAAGTTAAAGTAGCACTCCTCGGTGCTACAGGGAGCATTGGAAAAAGCACCCTTGAAATACTCCGTAAATACAGAGATAGGTTTGAGCTAATAGCATTCTCAGTGCACAATAACTTGGAAGGGTTTCAAAGGATTGTTGAGGAATTCAGTCCTAAAATTGGAGTTATTACAGGTGCAGCGGAACTTATTTCGCCTCCAATAAGAACCCTTTATGGCAGAGAAGCCCTCATAGAAGTTGCATCACTAAGGGAAGTGGACATTATTGTAGTGGCAACTGCAGGGAATATGGGAGTCTATCCAACAATCTTTGGGCTTAAAAGCGGAAAGAGGGTAGCCCTCGCTAACAAAGAAACTCTGGTTTCCTTCGGGCAGATAGTTATTGATGAATATAAAAAGTCACGAGGTGAATTGATCCCAGTTGATTCGGAGCACTCTGCCCTTTTCCAGTTGACAGAGAAATACGGAGACCAGATGGAAGAGCTAATTCTCACCGCTTCGGGTGGCCCATTTCGTAATATGAGCCGCGAAGAGATGGAAAAGGTATCTATTGATGATGTACTAAAGCATCCTGTATGGAGAATGGGAAAGAAAATTACCGTGGACTCTGCTACACTCATGAACAAAGGGCTGGAGGTTATTGAGGCGCACTGGCTTTTTAATCTTAGCCCTGACAGGATAAAAGTACTAATTCACCCTCAATCAATACTACACGGGCTTGTTAAGATGAAGGATGGGGCTTATCTTGCTCACATGTCCTATCCTGACATGAAAATACCGATACAGTACGCACTTACCTATCCTGAAAGGTGGCAGTGTGATTTTGTAAGCCTTGATCTTAGCTCTCTTAGGCCTCTTGAATTTTATGGACCTGACACAAATAGATTTCCTCTACTTAAGCTTGCTTATGAAGCCCTCAGCTTTGGCGGAATTATGCCGTGTGTTATGAATGCAGCAAACGATGTAGCTGTTGAGAGTTTTCTTAAAGGTGAAATAAGATTTCTGGATATTGAAAAAGTAGTCTTTGCAACCTTCGATAGTTTTGTAAAAGAATCTGTACCAGGTAAGCTCTCTCTTGAAGCACTTGAGAGATTCGATAGTGAGGCAAGAGCGAAAGCTACTGAGACTGTTACGCGTATAAAAAATTAAAATGGAGATGGGGGGACTCGAACCCCCGACCCCCGCCGTGCAAGGGCGGTGCTCTCCCTATTGAGCTACATCCCCAGATTAAACTGATATATTATAAAATACCAAGTGCGAATTTTCAGAATTTAAGCACGAGATGTATCTATACTTGTGACCTAACTGGAGTTGGAAATCACTCCTTGACAATACGATGTATTTAATATATAATTCTAATAATTACAATATTAAATCAATAACAAGGAGGTTGTTATGAGTATGCCGCTGCTTGGTGAAAAGGTTCCCGCCTTTAGAGCCAAAACTACACATGGGATCATAAATTTCCCTGATGACTATAAGGGTAAGTGGGTTGTGCTCTTTAGTCATCCTGGGGACTTTACTCCAGTATGTACGACAGAGTTTGTCGCATTTCAAAGGAGAATTGATGAATTTAGAAAGCTGAATACGGAGCTCATCGGCCTTTCTATTGACCAGGTTTACTCTCACATAAAGTGGATCGAATGGATTAAAGAAAAACTAAATACAGAGATTACATTCCCTGTAATAGCTGATGACAGGGGTCAAATTGCTGAACTTTTGGGTATGATTCATCCTTCAAAGGGTAGTAATACCGTTCGGGCAGTATTCATAATTGACCCCGATGGAGTGTTGAGAGCTCTTCTCTACTACCCACAGGAGCTTGGTAGAAATATGGATGAGATTCTCAGAATGGTAAAGGGACTTCAGGTTAACGACCAGCATAAGGTTGCGCTTCCAGCTAATTGGCCGAATAACGAGATTATTGGAGACCAAGTTATAGTTCCGACGGCAAGCGATGTCGAGACCGCATCGAAGAGGCTTAAAGAATATACTTGTTACGACTGGTGGTTCTGTCATAAAAAGATATAACGTGCTACCCTCTTGGTAGTTAACAATGGGGCGACCTTCGGTCGCCCCATTGTTCCCGTTTTAAAGCTGTTAAATTTGCACTGTAACATGTCACAAAGTAAATTGTATTCATGGATTTTAAATATAGTTGGTTTATTGGTATTAAACCGCCATCGCTAATGCGTGCAGTAAAAGTGCCCTTATCGAGAGTTTTACTGTAGCGGGCGCATGGTACTGCACATATTGGGCACGAGCCATAGATCAATTATATCTATTACCATCCCATTGTGTTCGATTCATGCAAATTATAGGTCGAACTATTATAACATAACTGGGTCTCCAATTTCAATTATCTCCGGTAATAAAGCAATACTCAGTGGTTGGGACAAACTTATGTAAATCGAGTTTGAATGAGCCCGCACCATGCTCCATTCAGGCTTCAGTAGCAGGGTTCGAGAGCATGCTCAAGTTGTAAGGCTAAGAGTAAAAGTCTTCACTACGACAGATTCATCTATTAATGTCCTTCCAAGCTTGAAACTCATGGTGGCGATTCTTGAGGATTCTACTTTTTATACATGGTAGAATATGAATGTGCTTCAGTATGTGCTTAGGAAAATGGTCGCCGATGCCAACGGAGTAAATATTTTGCCTTTTTACGGGGATTCTCTGGAGTTCAGAGGAGACTTATGTGGAGCATTTTGGCCAGATTCTAAGATAACGACGCATATTGTAAGAAGTGGATCGGCCGTATATATTTATGCGAATTAGAAACAGGGACTATGCTACTTTAAAGCTCCGATGGAAAATTTCTTGGATTGTATAACATTATAAATAATACTTTAACACTGGAGAAGAATCTAAAACCTGTAATATACTTCCTAATGTTAAAGGGTAACGAGCTTTTTATACAGAAGCTATCGGTAACTGGTTGAGGCAAGGTAAAAGATTCCTAATTTAGGAATAAATAGTCTCTCACACTTTTTGTGTTGAGCGATGGTAAAAATATTTAGGCTTAAACCAAGATTTCTACACTATTGTATTATAGAAGAGGGTTTCCAAAGTACAAATATTTGCGTATTTTGAAATGCGTTAACTTTGAGCTAAAATTTTACTAACGGAGGTAAGTATGAGAAGGTTATTAGTAGTAATGTTATTATTTCTAACAGTAGGCTTGCTTCAGGCATACAAGAAAAATGTCCTGATTGAGAATTTCACTGCCACCTGGTGTGGATACTGTCCATATCAGGCACAAGCAATAACCCAGCTCGAAGAGATGTATGGAGAATCTCTTGTTGTCATAAAATATCACCCATCAAGCTCTGATCCCTTCTATCATTCATCATCGGTTACAAGGCAAAGCTTTTACAATGTTCCTGGCTACCCTACGTCACTGGTATCTGGTAATAAGGCTGTAATTGGAGGTTGGAGTGGTGTAATTACTCCTCTTAATACTTATGTGATCCAGAGTTTTAATGAAATTACCCCCTGTTCCATAAGTGTATCCATTACTGACTTTAATAGCAGTACTTTAACGTGTAACGCGAAGGTTAAGGTTTTTATGACGTCTAATACATCTATTCCTATTCCTCCAAGCCTCAAGCTGAGGGTTGCGATTCTTGAGGATTCTATTTTCTATACATGGCAGAGTATGAATGTGCTGCGGTATGTGGTACGTAATATGCTCCCTAGTGCCAGTGGGACTAGCATTTCACTTGGTTATGGAGATTCTGTTGAATATAACTTCAGCTTCTCGGTTCCGAGTCTCGGTAGAGCTCCATACTATTATGCCGCAGCATTTGTCCAATCTGACTCTATTTACACGATTAGAGACTATGATAACCAGTATTCTTTAAACGCAGGTAAAGTAATTCAGTCGGGGAAAGGAAGAGTTCAGGTTGATTTTGGGAATGTTATAGCAATTTTTGATGGTATCGAGGATGAAAATGGGAATAGAAGGCTCGAAAGGAACGAAAGCGGAACTGCGAATATATCCTTTACAAGTGTCGAACCCTTCTCAGATGCAAGTAACGTTAATATAAACGTCATTTCTTTGGATCCGGATCTCACGGTGAGTAACGGTTCGTACAGTTTTTCTATCATTCCTGCCGGCGATACCGTGTCTGTTCAAGTAGACTTACAAGCTTCTAACTTTTCTAGCCCCCATATGTCCTCACTCCAAGTGAGCTATTCTTGGGATGGAAGTTTCAATGAGGTGGACACCTTCAGGTTTAAACTCGGTGTGGACTCTGTACTCATATGGGATGGTTCCTTCGATGCTAATCTTACAAATTATGTGAGACCTTATGTCAATTCCCTAGGATTTGTTTACGAGTGGCAGTCGGAAGCGGATAGTGGGAAGCCTTTCCTCTATGATGATTACAGGCATATACTTTATATAGCAGGCCAGACATACCCAGATATTTCAGTTTTCTCATGGCTTAAGTCTGCAATAGATGAGGGTAAGAACATTATTATTTCGGGACAGAACATTGCAGAAAGAGCAGAAACTGTCGATCCGGAGTTTCTTTCGGATTACCTCCATATAGAATTAATAGAGACCAATACTGCTGATAGGAAACTGAAAGGAACTGGCATTGTTTTTACTATAAACGATTCTTGTTTATTCGGAGGTTCAGGGGCATATAATAACCAGACTTCTAAGGATGTAATTAGAGCTAATTATGCTGAGGGAGTTATTTATCCGATACTAAACTACAGAAGTTTGACTGATACGCAAGATCAAGATTCAATAGCAGGTGTTTACCTGGAGACCACGTCGGGCAGCCGAGTAATATTCCTCTCTTTTGGCGTTGAAGGTGTTGGAAGCACAGGAAATTATATCACTAAGACGACTTTTATGAGCAGGCTGTTTCAGGGGATTATAACTTCTATTTCTGAGCCCCAGATAGATAATTTGGCTACGAATAATATAGTGAGATCAGGCACTTTTTTATCTCTTGAAAAAGGGTTTGTCGGTGATGTATTTCTTTACACTGCCGATGGGAGATTGGTAAAAACCCTAAAAGCTGATGATGGTAATATTAAACTGGACAACACATTAAAGCCCGGTATTTATTTTCTTTTTTATAATAATAGGGGGAACTCGAATAGGCAGAAGCTGGTGATCCTTCAGTAGTTCTAAGTGATGTGAGTTAGTTGCATAGTAGATGGTGCGTATTGTATGGGAGTTTTTGTTGACGAATTTTCTAAGGATAAAGTTTTCATAACCTAAATCTCATTATCCTATATGTATGGGGTGAGCGAGGGGAGTTGAACCCCCAACCACCAGATCCACAGTCTGGCGCTCTGCCAATTGAGCTACGCTCACCATATATTTGCGCCCGGAGGGACTTGAACCCCCAACCGGCGGATTAGAAATCCGCTGCTCTATCCTGCTGAGCTACGGGCGCTTAGCGTCGGGGCGAGTGGACTTGAACCACCGACCTCCTGCTCCCAAGGCAGGCGCGCTAACCAAGCTGCGCTACGCCCCGCTGTGTAATTATAAAATTTAACTTTCGAATATTCAAAAAGTAGAAATAAGTGAAGAAAATTTAGGTTAATACTCTACTACTTTGCTGATCAGTTCGTAGTCAAGTTGATGTTCTGGTTCAGAAACTGGTAAGCCAAGGAAAAGAAATACTTCATGCGTGCTTTTACAGAGATTCTTTTCTAATAGCAACAACCTCCAAATATTTTCGCCTTCATATAAAAGAAGGCTTTCGTCACTTTGATTTGTGATAAAAACCTTATGCCTTTCTATGAGGATTCTTGCCAGTTTTGCTCTAAGTAGTTCCACCTTTTTAGCATCGTTATAGTCTGGATTTGCACCAAGGACGTATAAAGGAGCAAGAGACTCAATAATACCGTATTCGAGTATCTTTTCGCTATTTCTGCTAAGTATCTTGCCGAAGGTTGCTAATATTTTTGAAAGAATTTCGTATAGGTTGTTTACCATACTGAGAAGGTCTGCTGGATTTCCCTTATAAAGGTCTTTGTACTGCATGATCCCCGTGGAAATGGTACTGATGGGATCTCCCAATTTCTCTATGATCTGTTGTCTAACATCTCTCTCAACTTCGCTTTTTCCGAGGATCTCGATAGTGTTGGTGAGTTTAAGAAATCCTACCCAAAAAGTAGTTATAGAAGACTCCATTAGGTTCATTTCAAAGGAATACTTGTAATGATTTATAGCTTTTAGTATTTTGTCTCTCCATGAATGCTTTTCAATGAGGGTGTCGGAAACTCGCTCGCATTCCTCACCCAATTTCTCTCTAAGTTTTTCTATGTCTATGTTTAATATTAGCGAAATGCCTGTCATAGGGGTATTAAAGATATGGTTGACAACTTTAACTAATCTATAATACCTGCCTTCAACACTCCGCGGATTTGATTTATACATCAGAATCGTTAGATTATCTGTAAATCCAGGATTGAGTTTTACACCTTTTTTTTCTAAATACGATATGAAATCCGTATATATATCGTCAAAGATGGTTTTGTATTCTAAGGGTTTGGCTTTTTCGAGGTTAATTCCTGTCTTTAAACTATAGTCATGCCTCAGTTCTCGAATGTAACTGCTCAACTCGCCGAAAATTAGAATATTGTAGAAGAAGCATTTGAGCGTGTTGGTATTTAAAAAGGTAGTTTCAAAGAGCGAATTTGTTGCGTTTAAAATTTCTTTTCTGAGGGCTTCACTCATCTTATCCATGGAGCATCACGTTAGAATATTATACTGCCTTTTATATATAGGTTCAGCATGTTTGTCTCTTAGCGAAGTTTTGATTTTTATTTTTCTTTAAGCTATAATTGGGAGAGATATCATACGGTTGAAGTAAAAGAAAGAGGCATAATGCGAGGTGTGGAGAAATATGCCGAGTGGAGGGTGTTATTTTTGTGCAGGAGGAATTAGCTGATAGCAAAATGCATCTCTTAAACATCAATAAACGCACTCACCCCAAAAACACGGGAAACTGATATTAAATTTACATCTGGATAATGCCCCTTAAGATCTCAATCATTCACACTACATCACGGCGAAAGACGTATTATTGCGTGAGTATTTGGAAGTTTTTAACTATTACTTTATGCTGGACATCGAAGTGTATTTTACGTTAATTGTCAATAGGGGTTGCGGAAAGTTGACACCAGTATGAGATAGGACCAAACCCGATATATTTTACATGTAGAGGGTTTGATCCAGACCTAAACTGGTGGAACAGCGTAGTTGACTTCACAAGGGAGTGGAGTGAATAGTGCAGTAGGCTGTAGGTTAGAAACAAAAATTTTGTATTATTCCCTGATGTTGTCCCTGCAGCCCATCTGCGTGAAAGCTTGATAATTAAATTATGCTAACGCCTGGAATGGTATTAATTTTATCGATAATTCTCATTGCGATTGTCCTAATTGCTTTAATTTTCCGAAAATATAACATCCCATTAATAATAATAGCTTTATCTGTTGGAATAATTTTTGGGAGTGATGTAACGGGAATAATTTACTTTGATAATGCTGTATTAGCCCAGGAAGTTGCAGATATTGCTCTTATATTTATCTTATTTGCAGGTGGGTTTGGAATAAAAAGTCATCATTTTAAGACAGTATTAAGACCAACCTTGCTTTTAGCAACCGTTGGTGTATTGACAACGAGCATTATAACAGCGTTGATCTTTTCCTTTTTATCTGGATGGCCATTTGTTAAATCAGCCTTATTGTGCTCGATAATATCTTCGACAGATGCTGCTGCTGTATTTTCGATATTGCGGTCGCGTCCCATAAAAAAAGAAATCTCTTCGATCGTGGAAATTGAATCAGCTTCTAATGATCCAATGGCTATTATTTCCACGACTTTTCTAATTCAAGCTATACTTGGTGCCAATGTGAATACCCATATGCCGATTTTCCATTTCTTCTGGCAATTAATTGGAGGAGCTGCGATCGGCATATTAATAGGCTTTATTGGTAGTTTTTTATTTCAGAAAATCAAGGAGCTGGATGTTGGTTATTTTTATTTGTCGTTAATTGCGATAATTTTATTGAGTTATGGATTAGCGGGTATAAGTAAAACAAGCGGTATGATATCAGTATTTTTCACAGGTTATATTTTGGGGAATAAGAAACTTCCTTATAAAAATGGTATATCATCATTTACTGAAAGCCTGTCTTTTATTTCAAATGTTGGCTTATTTGTTCTCCTGGGACTTCTGGTATTTCCCAGGAATTTCCCAAAGATCTGGACTCTTGGAGTGATTTTATTTTTTGTTATAACATTTATAAGTAGACCATTAACCGTTCTGCTATGTACAATATCCACAAAAATATCAATAAAAGATAAAATATTTATAAGCTGGAGTGGTATTCGAGGAGCGGTGCCAATTGTGTTGGCCACATATCCCATGGCTGCAGGTATTGACAGTAATCATGAGATATTTAATATTATATTTTTTACTGTGGTCTTGTCAGTGATAATTCAGGGGAGCACAATTGGAAAATTAGCTGATATTTTAAAATTATCTTATGCAAATAGCAAAAGAAGAGTCGACAACGCAATGGAACTGATAACTACTCATGAAACAAATTACGAGCTAATAGAACTATATATTGATGACAATGTTTATCAAGGCGAGTGTAAAATATCCGATTTATCTTTACCTCCAAATACTACTATCACGATGATAAATAGAAGCGATTCAGTGATAGCTCCTACGGGCCAAACAATCATCTATCCGGGTGATACTTTGTTTATTTTGGTGGATGAAAATAAAAAGGAAGAATGCGCCAACGCCATATTGAGAGCATTTTCTCAAAAAGGGTAACTTAACTTTTTAGTTAGCAAGGGCTGTTCACATCGAAGACGTTTAACTTATGATTTCTGTTGGTTTGCCTAAGAGTGAGTGTAGTGTCCACTATGGGATCGGTCTGCTTGACAATTTATGTGTGTACCTTTATTATAAGTAAGCTTACAAAGATCTAAAGTTCTTTGTCAATCAGGTGAGTGACGGTAAGGTTAGAGTTGGTATGAGGCGAGGAATCGAATCCGAGGTATATAATTCATATGGAGGGTTTGATCCTGGCTCAGGGCTAACGCTGGCGGCGTGTCTTAGCCATGCAAGTCGAGCGGACTTATGGGGTAACTTATAAGTCAGC
>Ga0209204_1000062_pt1 | contig 114949 bp, 88 predicted proteins | sample AD_JPNMR2_MetaG_FD_184425 | JGI IMG/M metagenome (GOLD analysis project Ga0209204, IMG submission 184425) | Active sludge microbial communities of municipal wastewater-treating anaerobic digesters from Japan - AD_JPNMR2_MetaG (SPAdes) (version 2) | ecosystem: Engineered > Bioreactor > Anaerobic...
ATATAAGGTTGAAAAAAAGAGGGGGAGTATATTTTTAAAATGGCGATTTTAAAATTTTAAATTACTGAAATACAATAACTTAAAAATTTATTTAAAAATATTTTGGACAATAGTGGTTACATAGATATATTTTTCGTATATTTGTAGCCAAGAATGAAAAAAATATTTTTTATATTTATTCCTGTTATCTTTATTGATTTGTGCTTTGATGGTGAGCAGTTTATTAAATTGCCTTCTCTAATAGAGCATTACAACGAACATCAATCAAGTGATAAAATTAGTTTTTTGAAATTTTTATTGATGCATTATGTAGAACATCATTCTCAAAATAACGAACATCAAAATTTGCCATTCAAAAATCATCAGGATTGTAGCCATATTCATTTCTATACTTATCATTCAGATAGTGAAATAAATATCTCAAATTATTTAAGTTGTGAAAAAAAATCTTATGTTTTATTTGATGAGAATTTTAGTTTAGAAAAGTTTGTAAGTATTTGGCATCCGCCTAAAATAAGTGTTTGATAAATACTGTTTGTTCTTTTGGTTCTAAAATACATTTCCATTTTAAAAATTTAAATACAAAACTATGATAAATAGAATACTTCTGTTTTCTATCAATAATAAATTTATTATTTCATTATTTGTCATTGCACTGATAATAAAAGGCATTTTTGAAATTAAAAATTTAAGCATTGATGCAGTGCCTGATATTACCAACAATCAGGTTCAGATTATTACAACAGCACCATCATTTGCCGCACAAGATATTGAAAGAAAAGTTACTTTTCCAATTGAACAGGAATGTAGCACAATTCCCGGAATAAAAGAAATTCGTAGTTTTTCAAGATTTGGGTTGTCTTTAATTACCGTTGTTTTTGAAGATGATATTGATATTTATTGGGCAAGACAACAGGTTTCAGAAAAAATTCAAAAAGCACAGGATATTATTTCATCGGATATAGGAAAGCCCGAATTAGCACCCATTACCACAGGTCTTGGTGAAATTTATCAATACATTATTCGCGCAGCAAAAGGTTTTGAACACAGATATACACTTACACAACTTCGTGAAATACAGGACTGGATAGTTCGCCGTCAATTGCTTGGAACAAAGGGTGTAGCAGATGTAAGTAGTTTTGGAGGGCTGGCTAAGCAAATTGAAATATCCATCAATCCATATCAGTTAAAATCAAATAATATCTCACTTACCGAAATTTTTTCTGCACTTGAAAAAAATAATCAAAATGTAGGAAGTGCATATATTGAAAAAAATTCTACAGCATATTTTATTCGCACAGAAGGCATCATTTCAAACATTGAAGACATTGAAAATATCGTTATTAAACATTCTGCTAATGGCTTACCTATTCAAATAAAAGATATTGCAAAAGTAAAAATAAGCAATGCCGTAAGATATGGTTCATTGGTGTATACTTCTGAAAATGGCGATGAATCTTATGAAGTAGCAGGTGGAATTGTAATGATGTTGAAAGGTGAAAACAGTAATGAAGTCATTGAAAGAGTGAAGAGTAAAATTCAAGACATTCAGAAAACATTGCCCGAAGGTGTAATTATAGAACCCTTTTTAGACAGAACTAAAATGGTTAATTCTACCATTAAAACAGTTTTTAAAAACCTATTAGAAGGGGCTATTATTGTAATTGTTGTGCTTGTGATATTTTTGGGAAATATTAGATATGGATTATTAGTGGCATCTATCATTCCATTATCAATGTTGTTTGCAATCATTTTAATGAATACCTTCAAAGTATCAGGAAATTTGATGAGTTTGGGAGCATTAGATTTTGGTTTAATTGTAGATGGGGCTGTAATTATTGTAGAATCAGTATTGTATTATGTAAGTAAATTGAAATCCAAAAATAAATTATCAGAAGAAGTGGCTAATCAACTTGTTTTTACATCTACATCAAAACTAATGAATGCCGCAGTATTTGGGCAAATCATTATTTTGATTGTGTATATACCTGTATTGTATTTTTCAGGTATTGAAGGAAAAATGTTTAAGCCAATGGCTCAAACGGTTTTATTTGCTTTGGTAGGTGCATTTGTTTTATCAATTACTTACATTCCTGTAATGAGTAGTTTGATGATTAAAAATGGCAAAGTTCATCATTTTCATTTTTCAGAAAAATTGATGATTTGGGTAGAAAAATTGTATCTGAAATTTTTCAAAAAACTTTTTCGCAGAGGCAAATTACTTTTAACTGTGATGATTATATTATTTGTTATTTCAATGATTTTGTTGAATACACTTGGCGGAGAGTTTATGCCTACATTAGAAGAAGGTGATTTTGCAGTAGAAACAAGATTGATAACAGGAACATCATTAAGCACTACTATTGATTATTGTAAAAAAGCATCAAGAGTTTTAGCAATAAATTTCCCTGATGAAGTTGAAAAAGTTGTAAGTAAAATAGGAAGTGCAGAAATTCCAACTGACCCTATGCCCATTGAAAGTGCAGATATGATGGTGATATTAAAACCTGTTTCACAATGGAAAAAAGCCAAAACCTTTGATGAATTAGCCAATCAGATGCAGGAAGTATTAAATAAAAATGTAGTTGGTATTTCTACATCATTTCAGTATCCCGTTCAAATGAGATTTAATGAACTAATAGCAGGTGCTAAACAAGATGTAGTGTGTAAGATATTTGGTGAAAATATTGATACACTTGATAAATATGCTCAAATACTTTCTGAAAAAATTGCTCAAATTAAAGGCGTTGAAGGTATTTATAAAGAACCCATTTATGGACAACCACAACTTGTTATTTCTTTTGACAGAAAAAAATTATCACATTACAATTTATCAGTGCATGATGTTAATATGATTGTAAAATCAATAAAAGCAGGCGTGCAGGTGGGGAAGTTTTATCAAAATGAAAGAAATTTTGATATTGTTGTTCGTTTAGATAGCAATTTTCAATCAATAGAAAATATCAAAAATATCCTTATTGTATCAGACACATCAAATGTTGTTACATTAGGAGATATTGCAGATATTTCAATTAAAACAGATATCAATCAAATTCAACGCGAAGATGCAAAAAGAAGAATAATTGTAGGATTTAATGTAAGAGGAAGAGATGTGGAATCAGTAATTAATGAATTGCAAAACAAAGTGAATAAATTAAATTTACCTTATGGAAATTTTATTAAATATGGAGGAAGTTTTGAAAACCTGCAATCTGCAAAAGAGAGATTGATGATAACCGTTCCAATTGCTTTATTGCTGATATTATTGATGTTATATTTTAGTTTTAATTCAATTAAAATTTCATTGCTGATTTATGTAACTATTCCAATGTCCATAATAGGTGGTGTTTTGTTTTTATTTTTCAGGCAAATACCATTCAGTGTAAGTGCAGGTGTTGGATTTATTGCTTTGTTTGGAATTGCAGTATTAAATGGTATTGTGTTAATTTCAGAATTTAATCAGTTAAGGAAAGAACATTCAAATTCGTTAAGAATAATATTTTCAGGGATTATCAAAAGATTAAGACCTGTGTTAATGACTGCAACGGTGGCTTCATTAGGATTTTTTCCGATGTTTATCAATACTGGCGTTGGTGCAAATGTTCAAAGGCCACTTGCTACTGTTGTTATAGGAGGACTTATTTCATCTACATTACTTACATTGTTTGTATTACCAATTCTTTATTATCATTTTGTTTTACAAAGAGAAAAGAAAATTTCTATCAATAAAAAGTTTTCTTTGCTAATAGGTTTGTTTTTTGCTTTTGTTTATTCATCAAAAAATATAAATGCTCAAGAAATAGTTAATTATCAAACTTGCATTGATTCCGCACTAAAAAACTATAAGCCACTACAATTACAAAACATAATTTCTGAATATCAAAAAGAATTGATTAAAACAGGATGGAATATCTCTAAAACATCAGTTCAAATTCAATATGGACAATACAATGGAATTTACAATGATAATGCAATTTCAATTCAGCAAAATTTGCAATTTCCATCAGTTTATCATTATCAAAAACAAATACTTCAAAACGAGTGGAGTATAGCAGAATTACAAAAAGCATTAGATAGTAAGAATATTAAAGCAACCGTTACAAAATTATTTTATGACATTGCTGTTTTATCTGAAAAAATAAAAATTCTCAATCAAATAGATTCAATATACAAAGATGCATTGCGTGCAATTCAATTACGATACGAAAAAGGCGACATTAGTAGTTTAGAGAAAAATATATTGAGCAACAACCTTCTTGAAAATCAGCAATTACTTTTAGAAACGCAAAAAGAAAAAAATAAGTTACTCATTTTATTAAGATTACTTACAAACATTAAAACAATAAAAGATATTGAATACACACAACCATTTATTGATGTATCAAATTTTAATAATTCAAATATTGAACAACATCCATATTTGTCAATTTTCAAAACACAAATTCAACAGCAATCATTAAAAATTCAATTAGAAAAATCAAAACTTCTTCCTGATTTATTTTTTGGATATACTAATCAAACACTGAAAGGATGGGGCACAGACAATGTGTATTATTCATTAAATAAAAGATTTCAATACATACACGCAGGTCTTGATGTGCCATTATTTTTGAAGCCATTTGCTCATAAAATAAAAGCCGAGAAAAAATTATTACAATATTCATCCTTGCAATATGAATGGGAGAAAGAAAAATTTTCTTCTCAATTTTTACAACTATTATCTGAATATGAATACAATCAAAAAATAATTCAACAATATCAGACATTAATTATTCCCAATAATCAACAAATTCGCAAAACAGCACAAATCAATTTTCAAAAAGGGAACATTAGTTTTTTAGAATGGTCAAATTATATTCATCAAACTATTATTTCTGAAATTAATTATTTGAACTATGTTCAAAATCAAAACAACATTATTTCTCAACTACAATTTATCACTAACCAATAAAACAAATTATATGAAAATCTTACACATCACAGCAATTTCAAGTATCTTTTTAATTTCTTGCCAATCAAATACTGCAACTACAAAGGAAAATGCATCATCTAATACAGTAACACTTAATCAAGATGAATTTAAAAGTTTAAACATCAGCACAGATACAATGAAAATTAAAAACATTTCAACTACTTTACATTTTAAGGGAAAAATAGATGTGCCACCACAAAATATCTACTCAATGAGTGTTCCATTAGGAGGTTATCTTAAATACACACATTTATTGCCGGGTATGCACATTAAAAAAAATGAAGTGATTGCTATTTTAGAAGATCCGCAGTATATTCAATTACAGGAAGATTATTTGACAAATAAAAATTTGTGTGCCACTTTGGAGAAAAATTACATTCGTCAAAAAGAATTGTTTGATCAAAATGCTGTGAGTGAAAAAGTTTATGAACAAGCAAAATCAGAGTATGAAAACTGTAAAGTTAAACTCAAATCATTAGAAGAAAAATTGCAACTAATAAATATTGATGCTCAAAAACTCACGCCAGATAAGATAAGCAGAACCATAAATATGACTGCACCATTTACAGGGTATGTAACATCAGTGCATTTTTCAACAGGAAAATATATTCCACCTTCAGAAGTTTTATTTGAATTAGTAAATCCAGAAGATATTCATTTGAATATCAAAATTTTTGAAAAAGATTTGCCTTACATTCAAATAGGACAAAAAGTTTCTGCATACACATTGCAACAACCTGAAAAGAAATATGATTGCGAAATTATTCTCATCAACAAAATGGTAAATCCGGATGGCACCATAGATGTGCATTGTCACTTTGATAAATATGATGACAAACTTATTCCCGGCACTTATATGCAAGCGGATGTGTCTATTGAAAACAAATCAATTTATGTAATACCTGCATCAGCAGTATTATTTTATGACAATCATTATTATGTATTTATTCAAAAAGATTCTCTTAATTACGAATTAAAGGAAATTCCAAATACTACATTCAAAAACGATGAATACTTTGCAATTGAAAACTATCAAAATTTTACAGGTAAAAGAATAGTTATCAAAAACGCTTATGCACTTTTGATGAAATTAAAGAATGTAGGAGAGGAGGAGTGAGTGAAAAATATAGAGAATAAAATTAAGATTATTTTAATAACAATGATAATTCAAATAACCTAAAAACAATTTTTGTGCGCAAGGAGGGACTCGAACCCCCACGCCTTTCGGCGCCAGATCCTAAGTCTGGTGCGGCTACCAATTACGCCACTTGCGCGGGTTTGCTTTTATAGCAAATTTTGCGTGGCAAATGTAATGCTTAAATCTTGTATTTTCAAAAAAATTATTTCAATTCTACCATTTTCCTCCTGAACCACCACCTCCAAAACTTCCACCACCAAATCCACTCCAACCTCCGCTACCTCCAGATGACCTGCCAAAAGATGAACCTCCTCCATAATAACCTCCACCCCAGTATCCTCCTCTTCCTGAAGTATAAACAACGCCACCTTTCTTTTTAGAAAAGAGTATTATCAATAAAATGATAATGAAAATAATTACCAATACAGCAGTATCATCGTTTTGTGATGGTAAATCTTTTTCAGAAATTTCACCTTTAGCTAATTGCATCAAAGCATCTAAACCTTTGTCTAATCCTTCATAAAACCTTCCTTCTGCAAACAATGGCTGCATAATGTTTTCACGAATCTTTTTAGTGGCCAAATCTGGTATAGCACCTTCTAATCCTAATCCCACAGCAATAAATAATTCACGCTCGCCTTGTTTTCCGGTTGGTTTTATCAGTACTACAATACCATTATCTTTTCCTTTTTTACCTACGCCCCATTTCTCTCCCAATAATGTAGCATATTCCGCAGCAGTATATCCACCAAAATCATCTACTACCACCACAGCAATCTGATTACTTGTTTCTCTGCTGAATTGCTCTAATTTTTCTTCAATTCTATCGGCTTCATCTTTACTTAAAAAATTTGGAAATTCCTTTGATAGATTTACATACAATTTGGGTGGATTAGGTTTTTCTGGTATTTGTGCAAAAGTGCATAATGTCAAAAGTAACAAATAAATAATATAAGAAAACTTTTTACGATTTAATGCAATGAATTTCTCTTGCAAAAAAATTAACAAAGCGTCATTGCCATTCAAGTTATTTGTATTGTTTCTCTTTGAATGATTTTCTACAAATATACCTTTTTTGAAAATTAAATATTTTGATTGTTTTTCCAATATCATCATTTCTTTAATATGAAATTTCATTACTTAATTCATCTGGATTATCATTATTTGCAGGAAAATATCTGGCTAATAATTCTCCAATCTTTAATATACATTGACAAAGCGTTTCTGCTTTTTGTTTATCTTCTCTTAATGATGTTATTAAATCATTAACCATTTCGTCCCAAACATTTTGTTCAACTTTTTCGTAAATTCCTTTATCACCAATAATGGCTAATTTTCTGCTAATAACTGCAATATAAAACAACACACCATTTCTTTCTTTTGTCAGATGCATCTTTTGTTGAATAAAAACTTTTTCTGCTCTTTTAACTGGATTGATAAAACAAAAATTTTCTAAATGCACTCTGATTTCTGCAGTCGTTGATTTTTCTGCTAATACAATAGTATCTACAATTTTTTTCTGTTCTTCTTTTGTAAAAAAATTTCTTGCAAACTTCATTCAGTTTTATTTAAGAATAAATTTCCTTTTTAGCAGCAGATAAAGTATTTAATAACAATGATGTAATTGTCATAGGACCTACTCCGCCGGGAACAGGAGTAATATATGAGCACTTTGGAGCCACTTCATCAAATTTTACATCACCTACTAATTGATAACCTGATTTTGTAGTTTTACTTTCTATACGAGTAGTTCCTACATCAATTACTACCGCACCTTCTTTTACCATATCTGCAGTGATAAAATGCGGACGCCCAATAGCACAAATCAAAATATCTGCACTCAAAGTATAATCTTTCAAATTTTTAGTTTTACTGTGGCAAATAGTTACAGTGGCATTTCCAATTTTTGCATTTCTTTGCATCAAAATACTCATCGGTAATCCTACAATATGGCTTCTGCCAATAACCACACAATGTTTGCCTGTTGTTTCAATGTTGTAGTATTCTAATAATTTTGTAATACCATAAGGTGTGGCACTTATGTAAGTTGGTAAATTCAAAACCATTCTACCCACATTGATAGGATGAAAACCATCTACATCTTTTGATGGATGAATGGCTTCAATAACTTTTTGTTCGTTAATGTGTAAGGGTAGTGGTAGTTGAACAATAAAACCATCTACATCGTAATCTTGATTTAGTTTTTCTACTTCATTTAATAACTCTTGTTCAGATGTATTTTCAGATAATCTAATCAAAGATGAATGAAAACCAACATTTTCACAGGCCTTTATTTTATTTTGAACATATACTTCAGATGCTCCGTCATTTCCTACTAATATAGCCGCTAAATGAGGAATTTTTTTACCTTGTTTTTGCAAATCCTGAACTTCTGATTTAATTTTTTCCTGAAGTTCTTTTGCTACTTTTTTCCCATCAATAAGTTGATACGACATAATTTAATTTTAAATTTCTTTTCTCATTCTTGCAACAGGTATTCCTAACTGTTCTCGGTATTTTGCAACAGTTCTGCGAGCAATGTTATAACCTTTTTTATTTAATAATTCGCATAACTGGTCATCGGTTAGAGGATTTTTTTTGTCTTCATAACGAATGGCTTCTTCAATAAAACTTTTAATTTCTTTGTTACTTACTTCTTCTCCGCTTTCAGTTTGCAGGGATTCTGAAAAGAAAAATTTGAGCGGAAATGTTCCATAAGGTGTTATCACATATTTACTATTGACGATACGAGAAACAGTAGAAATATCTGCATCAATTTTTTCTGCAATATCTTTAAGCAATAAAGGTTTTAGTTTGCTTTTGTCTCCGGTTGTAAAAAATTCTTTTTGTTCTTCCATTATTTGATACATAGCGGTTAATAAAATTCTTTCTCTTTGCTGTAATGCATCAATAAACCATTTTGCTTCATCTATTTTTGATTTGATAAACTTGCTTGCTTCCTTGAGTTCTTTATTTTTTGATTTGCTGTATTCATTAAGCATTTCAATGTATTCTTTGCTAATAGTTAGTTCAGGAATGAGAGAATTATTCAAACTTAATTCTGGCTTGCCGTCTATCACATTAACTACAAAATCAGGAATAATAGTCATTACTTTTTGAGATGAATATAAATTTCCGGGCTTTGGATTAAGATGAGAAATTTCCTGAATAACTTGCTTTAGTTCTTCTTCAGAAATATTTAATTTATGAAGTAATTTGTCATAATGTTTTTTTGAGTAATCTTCAAAGTATTTTTCAATAATTTTTTTGGCTAATTGTAGTGTTGTGTTTTCGGGGTGTTGATGGAGTTTTTTATTGATTTGAATTAGTAAACATTCCTGAATATTTCTTGCTGCAACACCAATGGGTTCAAATGTTTGAATTATTTTCAAAACTTTTTCAATTTCATCTGTGCTTGCATTTATGTTATACAAAAATAACAAGTCATTTGAAATGCTTTGTAAATCTCTTCTCAAATATCCATCGTCATCAAGACAACCAATGATAAATTCACCAATCTCTTTCTCTTTTTCAGTCAAATCCTGCATCTCTAATTGTTCCATCAAATAATCAGCAAGATTACTTTCTACTTCTGATGAAACTGCTATGTTATTTGAAAAATAATCATATTCGTTTTCTGAACTATAAGAAGTGTTTCCTGTATCATATTTGTATGAATCTTTCTCTTCATCATCCATATAATCTTCAATATTCACTTCTTCGTTTTTAATTTTTTCCTCTTCGGTTAAAGTATCTTCATCATTGATATTTTCATTTTCGTTTGCTAATTCTTCTGATTCTAAATTTGCATTATCTAATGTGTCTAAAGCAGGATTATTTTCTAATTCTTGTTGAATTTTTTGTTCCAATGCTGTTAATGGCAACTGAATCAACTTTAAAAGTTGAATTTGTTGAGGTGTTAATTTAAGTTGTTGTCGTAATGATTGAACTTGTTTCAATGACATTTTTGTATAGATTTAATTTTCAATGTAGCAAAGGTAATAATTTTTTTTGCCTTTTTGTATTAAAATAAATTTATTGTTTATTGCGAAATCTTTTGTGATAACTAATTTAGTATCTGTTATTTTTTGTTTGTTGATGGATACAGCATTAGATTGAATCATTTTTCTTGCTTCACTTTTACTTGGAAAAACTTGTGTGTAAGTATTTAAAAATTCCAAAACATCAATACCATTTTCAATATCAGAATATTTTATATGAGAAACAGGCACACCTTCCATAATATCTTTAAATAATTCTTCTGGTAATGAAGCCAATTCTTCAATCGTTCCATTGAATAAAATTTCTGATGCTTTTACAGCATCATTGTAATCTTCTTCGCTATGAACAAGGGTTGTAACTTCTTTGGCAAGTGCTTTTTGTAAAATTCTTTCGTGAGGGGCTTGCGTATGTTTTGAAATTAATTCTTCAATTTCTTCTTTATTCAAAAATGTGAAAATTTTGATATAATTTTTAGCATCTTCATCAGATACATTAAGCCAAAATTGATAGAATTTGTAAGGTGATGTTTTTTTTCTGTCTAACCAAACATTTCCACTTTCAGTTTTACCAAATTTACTGCCGTCTGATTTTGTAATTAAATTAGTTGTTATACCGTGTGCTTCTTTACCTGTCATTTTTCTAATGAGTTCAATACCTGATGTGATATTTCCCCATTGATCAGAACCGCCCATTTGCAGTTGACAATTATGATGTGTAAATAACCAATAAAAATCGTATGCCTGTAAAATTTGATAAGTGAATTCAGTAAAACTAATTTCACTTTCTAATCTGGATTTTACAGAATCTTTTGCTAACATATAATTGACAGTAAATCGCTTACCTATATCTCTCAAAAAATCTATTAATGATAAATTTTTTATCCAATCAATATTATTGACTAATTCTATTTTTGAATTAGAATTTTTAGACATTATGGAATTGAGTTGTTCTCCTATTTTTTCAGCATTGTATCGCACTTGTTCTTCAGAAAGTAATTTTCTTTCTTCTTTTTTACCACTTGGATCGCCAATCATACCGGTTGCACCACCAACAAGAGCAATGGCTTTATGTCCTGCTCTTTGAAAACGCATAAGAGTAATGATTTGTGCTAAACTTCCAACATGCAAAGAATCAGAAGTAGGATCAAATCCAATATAACCTGTAACTGTTTGAGAATTGAGTAATTGTTCAACATTAGGTGTGGAAGCATTGAATTGTCCCCGCCATTTTAATTCATCCAGAAAATCTTGTTTAATTACTTGTGTGCTCATAATTTATTTATTGCGTGCAAATTAAACAAAATTATTACCAAAGGCACTTTAATTTCCAAAAAAATTCCGATTTAATGCTTTTAGTCAGCAAAGCCATTGGAAACTTGTGTTGGGGTCTCCCATTCCGAGAGAAGCGAAGGAATGGGTCAAGTTCCAATGGCGGTCTGCCGAAGGGAGATTGCCTTCTAAAAGTGGATTTTTTGCTTACTTTTTTCTAAAAAAAGTAAGAGAAAAAATTATTGTTCTAATTATCTGAAATCAGTTTGTTTTGGTATATTGCGATATCCTTTGAAACATTTGTATTGATTATTGTATTTTTGCCGAAAAAAATTTATGTTTGAAAAAGATTTAAATATCTATGTATTACCTTCAATAATTATTATTTTAGGTATTTTCATTGGATGGATAGTTGAAAAATTTACTATTTCAAGATTAAAATTATTAGCACAAAAAACGGAATCAGTAATAGATGATATTTTAGTTCATTCATTTCATCATTTAATTATATTTTGGTTTGGTGCAGCGGGGATATACATTTCATTTCATCAATTCCCAATACCACAAAATACAAAAGAAATTCTAATCAAAATTTTTTGGAGTATAGTTATTTTCTCCTTTACATTATTTTTTTCCCGCCTGTTAGTTGAGATTACAAAGATTTATACATCAAGAGTTTCAGGATTATCCGGTTCTGTTTCTGTATTTACCAATATCGTAAAAATAGTAGTATTCAGTATAGGTGGAATGATTATTCTTCAGCATTTTGGAATATCAATTACACCAATTATTACTGCATTAGGAGTTGGAGGTTTAGCAGTTGCTTTAGCCCTTCAAGATACATTGAGTAATTTTTTTGCAGGAATTCAAATTTTAGTTTCAAAGCAAGTTAGACCCGGTGATTTTGTAAGAATTGATGCTTCTACTGAAGGAATTATTAAAGATATTACATGGAGAAATACTTTAATAGAAACAACGCAAGGAAATGTAATCGTAGTTCCAAACTCAAAATTTTCCCAATCTATTATTACTAATATGTATTTACCTGAAAGAAAATTGTTTGTAAGAGTAGAAGGAAGTGTGGCTTACAAAGAAAACTTGGATGAGGTAGAAAAAGTTTTAATTGAAATAGGAAAAAGTGTTTTATCAGAACACGAAGGTGGAATACCAGAATTTGATCCAGTAGTGAGATTTTATGCATTTGGTGATAGTGCTATATTATTTCGTTTAATACTTGCTTGTAAAAGTTATGAATATCAATTTTCTTTAACACACGAAACTATAAAAAGAATTCACAAAACATTCAGAGATAAAAACATTGAAATTCCCTTTCCCCAAAGAGTTGTTTACATTGAAAAGAATAATTGAACAATAATAGGGTAGAGTAGTGGTGAAAAGTGAAAAGTACTGATATTTATGTCGGTGTTGAAAAATGAGAATACAAAAAAATCCCGAAGGGCTGACAGGATTATAGAAGTGAAAGTTGAACATTGAGAATTGAGCATTGAATATTTACAACATATTTTTTATCAGGGCGTGCCTCTCGCTGACGCTCGGGTCGGGCTGCTACGGGGTTCGCTATCGCTCCCGTGCTCCGCTTCGCTCCGCACCGGCTTCGCCGCCCTCCGCATCCCTCACGCAATTTTTAATTCCCAACATAACTATTACATTTAAGCAATTTCAAAACATATTGTCATAGCAATTGTTGTGAAGTAATCTCATGGGTATTTCATTATTTTAAAACAAGATTGTTTCGGGCTAAAGCCATAATAATGATATTCATTTGTTATTAAAAATAATTTCTACCTTAAAATAATTTTATCATATTTTAATTTACCATCGGTAGGAACGAAAACCTTTAATGGCGGCGTGAGAGATATAACAAAAAATGTGACAGAAAATAATATAGAAATAATTTTATAATATTATTGTCGCCTTATAAACCCAATGTCTTGTTTCATAAATGATATTAAATTTCATTACATTTTTTTTTCTCTGCCCATTTTTCTTATATGGATTTTTAGGAACTGTTCCATTAGCCCTTTTAAAAATGTTTTGACCTTTAATAATTACAAGGGTAGAATAATATTTTTTCCCGTTTATAATTAAGATAATCTCAGGTTTTGTTTTTTTTGTTGTATTTGTCTTTGAAATGGAAAAATTTTTTTCTGTTCTATTTGGCAAAAGAACTAAACTGTCGTTTATTTCTTGATACCAATACTTAACTGAATAGGTAGTGTCTGGAAGGTTACTTTCAATCATTGAAATTTTGTTGACTCTTAATGTGTCTTTAATGTTTTTTATCCCTTTTATTTCAATAAAATCGCCATTATTATTAAGTGGAATATAAATAATAGTTGTATCGTTTATCAAAAATTTTTCTGAAATAAAATTTGGGAATGATTTTAAATTAAATGTTTTTATTCCGACATCTTTTGGTATATTCGCAAAACCACCAAAGTTAACTTTCGGAATGAAATCATAATTACCTTGAATGGTATCTATTATTAAAATCATTTCTCTAGTTTGAGAAGGAGATAATGAAAAATTTAAAAGGATCAATATTGTATAAATAAACTCTTTCATTTCGCTATTGGTTAAGGTTCGCTATCTTTATTTTCTGCTTTTACTGTTCTTTTTCACTTCTCTGTATTTTGATTCTAATCTTTTGGTATAAAAACCTGTTCTACTGCTAAGATATTTTTTACTCATTAAAACTCTCACATTTCCAAGCCAATCATTCAACTCATATCTTTTTTTGCCGAAGTAAATATTTACCAAACTACTTCCACTACCTCCTAAAAATGTTGTAAATGTTGGGATTACAGACAGTGGTGAAAAAGATGGTATAGTTGTAGGTGATTTCATCTCAAATATTACAAAATTTATACTAATAATAGTGTTTTTCTGTTTTATTATGATCATTTATATTATTGTATTGCAGAATAAATCAATATAAAAATAAAAATCAACCAATATATCCTAAGCAAAAATTTAATATAAAATATAAGTTTTTCGCCTTCATTTCCTAGCTTTTTTATTATTTCTTCTTTTTCTTCATCTAAAATTATAAAAAAAGGCAATATTAAAAATATATAACTACAACCTTCAAAAAATCCTCCGAGAGTTCCACTTTTCTCATGTTTTTTTAATAAATAGATTAACTTATAATGCAAATACATCTTTATTATTAATATCAAATTTGCAATGAATCCTATCAAAATTATCCAATTTGGTGTCTCCATAATTTTTATTTTTGGGGATAACAAAAAATGGACCAAAAATTAAGTTTATGAATGTATTTTTTGTTGCAAATTTAATCGTTTTTATTTGATATAATTTCATATAAATTTTTGATTTTTGTTCCGAGTATATCTATAAAAAGTCCAAACATTGAGAAGTTTTGAAATAAAACAAAAATTTAAATTATTGAATTTTGAACATTGAGCATTGAAAATTGAGTATTGAACATATAAGTTTAAAATTAAAAAGCCCTGCGGATGCAGGGCTTTTCATTAAAGTTGGTGCTGACCTACTCTCCCAGGATTTAGTCCTAGTACCATCAGCGCTGGCGGGCTTAACGACTCTGTTCGGGATGGGAAGAGGTGATCCCCGCCGCTCCAAGCACCATTATTTTTATGATAATGTTCAATATTTTAATAAGGAATTGACAAATATGGGTAAATTATAAGGCAGAGTAGAGAAAGTTACGGGTAATTAGTACTACTCGGCTAAGTACATTACTGCACTTACACCTGTAGCCTATCTACGTAGTCGTCTACTACGACCCTTAAAAGTAAGCTTATCTTGGGGCCGGCTTCGCACTTAGATGCTTTCAGTGCTTATCCGATCCGCACATAGCTACTCTGCTGTGCACCTGGCGGTACAACAGATACACTAGCGGTGCGTCCAACTCGGTCCTCTCGTACTAGAGTCAGAACCCCTCAACTTACTTGCGCCTACCACAGATAGGGACCGAACTGTCTCACGACGTTCTGAACCCAGCTCGCGTGCCACTTTAATCGGCGAACAGCCGAACCCTTGGGACCTTCTCCAGCCCCAGGATGTGACGAGCCGACATCGAGGTGCCAAACCCCCCCGTCGATGTGAGCTCTTGGGGGGGATCAGCCTGTTATCCCCAGCGTACCTTTTATCCTTTGAGCGATGGCCCTTCCATGCGGAACCACCGGATCACTATGTCCGACTTTCGTCCCTGCTCCACTTGTCAGTGTTGCAGTCAAGCACCCTTATGCCATTGCTCTCTTCGCACGATTACCGTCCGTGCTGAGGGTACCTTTGAAAGCCTCCGATACTCTTTCGGAGGCGACCACCCCAGTCAAACTACCCACCATGCAGTGTCTCCTCTATTTGAGGATTAGACATCCGGATAAAGAAGGGTGGTATTTCACCGTCGGCTCCATTCCAGCTGACGCCAGAACTTCACAGCCTCCCACCTATCCTACACATCTTTATCCAAACATCAGTGCAAAGTTGTAGTAAAGGTGCATGGGGTCTTTCCGTCCCGTGGCAGGTAATCAGCGTCTTCACTGATACCACAATTTCACCGGGCTCGTGGCCGAGACAGTGGAGCGATCGTTACACCATTCGTGCAGGTCGGAACTTACCCGACAAGGAATTTCGCTACCTTAGGACCGTTATAGTTACGGCCGCCGTTTACTGGGGCTTCAGTTCAGTGCTTCTCCTGATTGCTCAGGATAACACCTCCCTTTAACCTTCCAGCACCGGGCAGGTGTCAGACCATATACTTCAACTTTCGTTTTAGCATAGTCCTGTGTTTTTGTTAAACAGTCGCCGCTCCCGTTTCTCTGCGGCCTCTTTTGCAAGAGGCACCCCTTCTCCCGAAGTTACGGGGTTAATTTGCCTAGTTCCTTAGCCACGGCTCACCCGAGCGCCTTAGTATTTTCTACTCGCCTACCTGTGTCGGTTTGCGGTACGGGTCTTATTATCCTGAAGCTTAGAGGATTTTCTCGGGAACATGCTTGGGCACACTATCACCTCGTCCGAGGACTCAGTGTACTATCGTTGCTCAGCATCTCTTACGGATTTGCCTGTAAGAGATATACCTAACAACTTCAACCCCATATTCCGTTACAGGGCGGTGCTTACGCTTTTCCGTCTCCCCTTCGCAGATAATAAGAGTACTGGAATATTAACCAGTTATCCATCAGATACCCCAACACTACATTGGGTTTTCCTTAGGTCCCGACTAACCCTGAACCGATTATCGTTGTTCAGGAAACCTTAGGCTTTCGGCGTTCTGGTTTCTCACCAGAATTATCGTTACTTATGCCTACATTTGCTCTTCCATATTCTCCACAAAACCTCACGATTTTGCTTCAATGAATATGGAATGCTCCCCTACCTCTGTACTTATTATCTAAGTACAAACCACAGCTTCGGTAGTATGTTTGATGCCCGAGTATCAACCACGCCCATCCGCTCGACCAGTGAGCTGTTACGCACTCTTTAGATGAATGGCTGCTTCCAAGCAAACATCCTGGCTGTCTATGCAGATAGACCTCGTTATATCAACTTAACATACATTTGGGGACCTTAGCCGATGGTCTGAGTTCTCCCTCTCTCGTCCATGGGCCTTATCACCCACGGGCTCACTGCAAGGAAACATTTAGTAGCATTCGGAGTTTGTCTGGATTTGGTAGGAATCGCTTCCCCCGCATCCAATCAGTAGCTCTACCTCTACTAAACTCATCCTTACGCTGCCCCTAAAGGCATTTCGGGGAGTACGAGCTATTTCCCAGTTTGATTAGCCTTTCACCCCTACCCTCAGTTCATCCGAAAGCTTTTCAACGCTTACCAGTTCGGGCCTCCATCCCGTGTTACCGGAACTTCACCCTGACCAAGGGTAGATCACTAGGTTTCGCGTCTGCTGCCACTGACTATCGCCCTATTCGGACTCGCTTTCGCTTCGGCTTCTCCCCTTAAGGGATTAACCTCGCCAGTAACAGCAACTCGTAGGCTCATTATGCAAAAGGCACGCCGTCATCCCATAAAGGGACTCCGACCGCTTGTAGGCACAAGGTTTCAGGTTCTCTTTCACTCCCCTGTTCGGGGTGCTTTTCACCTTTCCCTCACGGTACTAGTTCACTATCGGTCTATCGGGAGTATTTAGCCTTACCGGATGGTGCCGGCAAATTCACACAGGGCGTCTCCTACCCCGTGTTACTCAGGATACTGCTCGCCTCTTTCAGATTTTGAGTACAGGACTTTCACCTTCTTTGGTCTGCCGTTCCAGGCAAGTTCCTCTATCTGTCTGAGTGCTAAATGCAGTCCTATTACCCCATACTAACCGAAATTAGTATGGTTTGGGCTCTTTCCCTTTCGCTCGCCACTACTCAGGAAATCACTGTTGTTTTCTTCTCCTTCGGGTACTTAGATGTTTCAGTTCCCCGAGTTCGCCTCCTGCTTTGCAGCAGGATACCCTAACTCGCATTAGGGTGGGTTGCCCCATTCGGAAATCTGCGGATCATCCCGTATTTGCCAGTCCCCGCAGCTTATCGCAGCTTGTCACGTCCTTCTTCGCCTCCGATAGCCAAGGCATCCTCCTTGTGCCCTTAACGACTTTCTTTCTACTTCTAACCTATAATTTACCCATTTGTCAATGTGCCTTTAATATTATTTATAAATAACATCAGAAAAAAGAGAGGAGGTAAGAGATAACTCTATGAAGGAGGTATTCCAGCCGCACCTTCCGGTACGGCTACCTTGTTACGACTTAGCCCCAGTCATCGGTTTCGCCCTAGGCAACCCCTTTCGGGAATCGACTTTAGGCGCCCCCGACTCCCATGGCTTGACGGGCGGTGTGTGCAAGGCCCGGGAACGTATTCACCGCGCCGTGGCTGATGCGCGATTACTAGCGAATCCAGCTTCATGAGGTCGAATTGCAGACCCCAATCCGAACTGGGGTAGAGTTTAGGAGATTTGCTTACTCTTACGAGTTTGCTTCCCTCTGTTATCTACCATTGTAGCACGTGTGTAGCCCTGGACGTAAGGGCCGTGATGACTTGACGTCATCCCCTCCTTCCTCCAGCTTACGCCGGCAGTCTTGCTAGAGTCCCCGACTTTACTCGTTGGCAACTAGCAACAGGGGTTGCGCTCGTTGATGGACTTAACCAAACACCTCACGGCACGAGCTGACGACAGCCATGCAGCACCTAGTTTCGGGTCGCATTGCTGCGACTTACGCCTTTCAGCGTAATTCCCTAACTTTCAAGCCCAGGTAAGGTTCCTCGCGTACCATCGAATTAAACCACATGCTCCTCCGCTTGTGCGGGCCCCCGCCAATTCCTTTGAGTTTCACCGTTGCCGGCGTACTCCCCAGGTGGATGACTTATCGCTTTCGCTTTGTCGCTCAGTGCTAATTGCACCAAACAACAAGTCATCATCGTTTACAGCGTGGACTACCAGGGTATCTAATCCTGTTTGCTCCCCACGCTTTCGTGCCTCAGCGTCAAGTATGACCTCGTTTCCTGCCTTCGCTTTCGGTGTTCTAGGGCATATCTATGAATTTCACCTCTACTTGCCCTATTCCAGAAACGTCGATCACCTTCAAGATAGACAGTATCACAGGCAGTTCCACGGTTAAGCCGTGACCTTTTACCTGTGACTTATCTACCCGCCTACGCACCCTTTAAACCCAGTGAATCCGGATAACGCTCGCATCCTTCGTCTTACCGCGGCTGCTGGCACGAAGTTAGCCGATGCTTATTCGAGAGGTACTATCATCGAGCGACGCATCGCCCTTATTTCTCCCTCTCAAAAGCAGTTTACAACCCATAGGGCCTTCTTCCTGCACGCGGCATGGCTGGATCAGGCTTTCACCCATTGTCCAATATTCCTTACTGCTGCCTCCCGTAGGAGTCGGGCCCGTGTCTCAGTGCCCGTGTGGGGGATCTTCCTCTCAGAACCCCTACCGATCATCGCCTTGGTGAGCCGTTACCTCACCAACTAGCTAATCGGACGCACGCCCATCCTATACCGCCTTGCGGCTTTAATTGCTTAAAGATGCCTCTAAGCAATCTTATGGAGTATTAATCCTCGTTTCCGAGGGCTATCCTCCTGTATAGGGTAGGTTGCATACGCGTTACGCACCCGTCCGCCGGTTGTTTGATGTATTGCTACACCAAACAGCCCTTGGCTTGCATGTATTAGGCCTGCCGCTAGCGTTCATCCTGAGCCAGGATCAAACTCTTCATGGTAATTGTATTTTTATTCTTACCTCGCTCTCTTTCTGATGTATTTCAATGTGCCTTGTTGTTTTTGCTTCCCTGCTTTTCTCCCGCTCTTTAATTTTGGGGGTGCAAATATACATACAAGTTTCCCGTTTCTCCAAATTTTTTTTTAACTTCCTATGAAAATTTTTTATATCATGCTGAATTTCAGGTGATTATTTTTTTTGATTTTTTATTTATACATTTTTGAATATTAATTTTCTTGAATTTCATTGTTATATACAGAACAAGATAATAAAGTTAAAAATACTCTTAACCCTCCTCAAAAAAAAATATGTGTATAATACTGATGGCAACGAAGTTAGCGATGATATTAAGAAGCATAACAAATTGAATTTAAGGAGTTTCAGATGTCATATATATTTTGTTTGAATTTATCACCATAACAATTAATAACTTGAATCTACTTTAGAAAATTCTCCTCAAAGTAATGGCAGTAGCCATTAGTAATTTTTGTTGAGATGAAGGATAAACAATTGATGAGATTAGTTTATTTCATTCTCAATGAAGATAAAACTAAATTTAAATTGTGATGTACACTCTAATAAAATAAAATACATATTTCAGATAATAAAGTTATTTTGGATAATTGACAAACTATCATTTTTAGTGAAAAGTATGAAAAATAACTTTAAACTATTGAAAATCAAATTGTTATAAAAAATTAAAAAAATCATTTCTAATTGTAATATTTTCTTTATATTTAACCGCAAAAATTAAAATTTATGAAAACAAAAATGTTTTACACTCTTTCAAAAAGAGTAATGTTGCTAATAAGTAGTTGTGTTATAGCGGTATTCAATTCGAATGCTCAAAATGTTGGGATTAATCCAACTGGTTCATCTCCGAATGCTTCTGCTGGATTGGATGTAGATTTTACAAATAAAGGTGTTTTAGTTCCAAGGGTTGCTTTAACAGCAAGAAACAGTAATGCACCAATTGGTGTAGGTATTGCAACAAGTTTACTAGTGTATAATACTGCAACAGCAGGGACATATCCAAACAATGTAACACCAGGATATTATTACTGGGATGGGGCTCAATGGCAGAGATTAATGAATGGTGTTGCAAATGGTTGGCAAATTAATGGAAATACATTGACAGGCACATTACCTGCAACACCTAATGAATTTATTGGAACCATTAATGCGGCTGACTGGATTATTAAGACAAATAACACAGAAAGAATGAGAGTAACATCGGGAGGACAAGTAGTAGTAAATAATGCAACTCCTTTTGCTGGTGATGTATTCTCATCTTTTGCGGCAGGTACAAATGCAGCAATAAATGGATACGCTACTGGTAGTGGTGATGCAGTTTATGGACAAAATACAGGATCAGGATTTACAATTGTAGGTATAACGACAAATACTAATCCAGCTGTGTATGGACAAGGACCTGCAACTGGAGTGTATGGTATAGCAAGTGCTAATAATGGAACGGGAATTTTTGGGGTCGGACCATCTTCTGTAACTGTAGATGGAGTAAATGGACTAGCAGGACATAATCAAGCAATGGGGGTTGTGGCATTAAATACTAATATAGCTGGAACTGGGTTAATAGTAGGAGGTAATAATGTTGCTACTATGAATTATCTTACAAATGGTTCTGGAATAGCAGCAACAAGTACAACTTTTGGAATAGTGTCATATGGTACTTCTTCTACTAATGGAAACGGTATATCTGCAGCAGGAAATAATTTAGGTATTATAAATTATGCGACTGGAAGTGGTGGCACATTTCAAGGTCAAAGTATAGGTGTATATGGACACGCTGTAGGTACAGGTGGAACAACTTTTGGAGGATATTTTGATAATGGTAGTGGAACAGGATATGCTTATGTAGGAGGTCAAAACGGTGCAACATCCTATAAAATTCTTGGAGGAGGTACTGCTGCATCTATTGTTAAAGATTTAAATGGGAATTTAGTTACAATGTCTTGTCCTGAAGCACCAGAAATTTTATTTGAAGATTACGGTTTTGGACAATTAGTAAATGGTAAAGCTCACATTGATTTAGACCCAATTCTTGTAAAAAATATTAGTGTAAATGATAAACATCCGCTTCGTGTATTTATTCAATTAGAAGGTGATTGCAAAGGTGTTTATGTTACTAATAAAACAAATACTGGCTTTGATGTGATTGAAATAGAGAATGGAAAATCAAATGTAAAATTTGCTTATCATATAATTGCAAATCGTGCTGATGATTTTGATAACAATGGAAATTTGGTTTCAAAGAACGCTGATGTAAGATTCCCGCCCGCTCCACCTAAACAAATCCCAATTCAAAATCAAACAAGTATTAAAAAGGTAAATACGAATAATTTATCTAATACTCCCTCTATTAAACAATTAGGTAAAAAATAGTTTTTTTTATTAGTCAATACCATTAAGGCAAATCCTTCGTAGATTTGCCTTTTTTGTTTTATGAAGATATTAAAAGCCAATTTCATCTTTGATGGTGAAAAATTTTTGAGAGAAAATGCTGTAGTTTTAAATGAAAATAAAATTGTTGATGTTATTTATATTCCAGATGAAAGTTTAGAACAATATAGCAAAATTGATTTACTAGATGGTATTTTAGTTCCTGGTTTTGTAAATGCTCATTGTCACTTAGAATTAAGTTATTTGCAAAATATTTTTAGCCCTCAATGTACAATGACAGGTTTTTTAAAACAAATGATTTCTAAAAGAAATTCTTTTTCTGATGAAGAAAAAAAAGAGAATGCAAAGTTCTGGGATAATAAAATGTTTGAAAATGGAATTGTAGTTGTTGGAGATATAGTTAATTCTACTGATACATTAGATATAAAAGTGAATAGTCCTATTAAATATCAAAATTTTGTAGAAGTATTTGGATTATCTGAAATTCATTCTGATAAAATTTTTTCTCATGCAATTGAAATACTAAAACAATTTCAAAGTAAAAATCTTAAAGCACAGTTAGTACCTCATGCTCCTTATAGTTTATCTGAAAATTTGTGGAAAAATTTATTAGATTACTTAATTAAAGAGAATAGTAAAAAGATTTTAAGTTTTCATTTTTTTGAAAGTAATGATGAAAAAGAAATTTTAGAAGGAATTTATTCAAATTCTATGTTTGATTATTTTTCAAAGGAACTTAATTACTCAGATCATTATTTGAAAAATCTATTTCAAACATTTTGGAATAAATTTGAAAAAATCGTAGAGGTTTCTGATAATTTATTGTTAGTACACAATACATATTTGAACACAAAATTTTTATATAAACTTAAAAATCATATTGATAAAATTTACTTTTGTTTGTGTCCAAATGCGAATCTGTTCATTGAAAGTAAGTTGCCTGATTTAAATTTAATTCAGCAGTATTCAGATAAGATTTGTTTAGGAACAGATAGTTTGGCGTCTAATAATAATTTAAGTATAATAGATGAAATAAATACTTTGCTTAATAATTTTGATGTTTCAATAGAAAATGTTCTTAAATTTGCTACATCAAATGGAGCAAAAGCATTAGGGTTAGAAAAAGAAGTGGGATATATCAAAAAAAATTATTCCACACCCTTTAATTTAATCAATATTAAAGAAAAGAGTGTGGAATTAAAAAAAGTGATTAAATACTAATAATTATTTTTCCTCTGCTACTTCAAAAGTAATTTCTGTAGAAATATCTTTGTAAACTTTTATTTTTGCTTTGTAAGTGCCTAATGTTTTAATTTGTTCTTCTGCAAGAATAATTGATTTTCTGTCGATATTAAATCCTTGTTCTTGTAAAGCTTGTGCAATTTGAATAGTAGTAACAGAACCAAAGATTTTTCCGCTTTCGCCAGCTTTTGTAAAAACTTTTACAATAGTTGTTGAAAGTTTTGTAGCAGTATCTTGTGCTTCTTTTCTTAATTTTTCTTCTTTGTGTTGTTTTTGCTTAACAATTTCAACATTCATTTTTTTAGCACTTTCTGTGGCTTCTATAGCAAGGCCTTTTGGAATTAAAAAGTTTCTTGCATAACCTGGCTTTACATTAACCACATCATGCTTATAGCCCAAATTGGGAACATCTTGTTGTAAAATGATTTCCATATCTTTAATTTTTAATTAAATAAATTATTTTAATAAATCAGTAGTGAATGGCAATAGTGCCAAATGTCTTGCTCTTTTGATGGCTTGTGCAAGACGTTTTTGATATTTCAATGAAGTTCCTGTAATTCTTCTAGGTAAAATTTTACCCTGTTCATTTACAAATTTCAAAAGGAAATCAGGATCTTTGTAATCAATATACTTAATGCCATTTTTTTTGAACCAGCAATATTTTTTCTTTTTTTCTTTTACCTCTATATTTAATGGGTTGAGGTATCTAATTTCTGAATTTGAACTCATAGTAGTATTGTTTTATTTAAAAATAATTTAATCAATATCTTCTTCTTTTACTTTTTTAGCAGAAGGTCTTTTCTTTTTAGATGAAGAAATAGTTGAGGATGATTTTAATTTTGCTTTTCTTTTTTCAGCATATTCAATAGCATATTTATCCATTGCCACTGTAAGATAGCGAAGCACTCTTTCATCTCTTTTGAAAGCTGTTTCTAAATCTTTTACAAGAGTAGGACTTTCGGTGCTAAATTCAATCAGGAAGTAAAATCCTGTTGATTTTTTCTGAATGGGATATGCTAATTTTCTTAATCCCCATACTTCTTCATGAAGTACTTTTGCTTTTTGTTGTTTTAAGAATTGTGTGAATTGTTTTGCGGCCTCCTTTGCCTGTTCTTCAGACAAAACGGGAGTTAAAATGAAGACCGTTTCATAACGTTTTTCCATGTGATTAATTTTTTAAGGGGTGCAAATATAGGAAATAGTATTTATTTCTACAAAATTTTTTTGTTCAGATTTAAAATTGAGTCCAAAATATACAAAAAAACTCTGTTTTCCGAAGGTATTAGAATAATAATATTTTTTTCTCACTTTTTTTAGAAAAAAGTAAGCAAAAAATCTCATCCTGCGAGCTAACTTCCCGCTCTGTTTTTTGTAAGAATTTCAGATAAGGTATGGATAATGCTGTCATCTTTGTTGAAAGAGTTCCATTTGGTTATCCGCTTTTCTACACTTTTAGAATATCAAAAGTTTATTCAGCATTATCAACGCAAGCGCCCTTGCCGAAATTCTAAACAAAAAACATTCACCCCTCCCACTGACGCAGGATGTATTAAGTGGAATTTTTTGTTTTGATTGTATTAAACAATAGCTTGTTTAACATCATCTTTCTGAATCCTGCTCGTAATTTTTTCGGAAATTGAAATAACTTTGGTATAGTTATTACTCTTTTACAAATAATGATTTTAATTCTGTAGCGTCATCGGGTTTTAGTCGGCCGCTTAAGATAAGAGATAATTGTCTGCGGCGAAGAGCGGCATCATATCTCTTTTTTTCAAGTTCTGTTTTTGGAACAACTTTTGGGACTGGCAATGGAGTACCATTTTGGTCAATAGCAACATAAGTAGCAATGGCTTCATTGCACTTGGTTCTTTTTCCGGTTACAGTATTTTCTACATAAACATCAATAATTACTTCCATACTTGTACCAAAGGATCGGCTAACTTGTGCTTCTAATGTAACAATGCTATTTACTTTTATAGGAACAGAAAATGAAATATGATTTATGGCGGCTGTAACGGTTACCCTTCCAGAATGTCTTTGGGCGGCAATACTGCCTGCAATATCAATCCATTCCATTAATCTTCCGCCAAACAGATTGCCTAAAGGGTTGGTATCACTTGGCAAAACAATTTCAGTTTTTACACATTTTGATTCTGATGGTGATTTTTCTTCATCCATATTATTAGTTTTTATTGATTGGAAGAAGTTACTTCACTTTTCTTAAATGGACTTGGTCCAAGAATTTCTTCTAAATCTTCTTTGAATATCACTTCTTTTTCTAGTAATCTGTTAGCGAGTTTGCTTAATGCTTCTTTCTTTTCATTAAGTATATTTTTTGCTCTTTGATAAGCAATATCAGTCATTTTCTTTACTTCTTCATCAATTATTTCTGCAGTTTTTTCACTATAAGGTTTTGAAAAACCATATTCAGATTGGCCAGTACTATCGTAGTAACTAATGTTTCCTATTTTTGGATTTAATCCATAATAAACAACAGTTGCATAAGCTTGTTTTGTAACTTTTTCTAAATCATTCATTGCTCCAGTAGAGATTTTTCCAAAAACCACATCTTCTGCGGCTCTTCCGCCCAATGCGGCGGTCATTTCGTCAAGAATTTGATCTGTAGTTGTAATGTGTCTTTCTTCGGGTAAATACCATGCGGCACCTAATGATTTTCCGCGAGGTACAATGGTTACTTTTACTAATGGAGCAGCGTGTTCTAAAAACCAGCTGACAGTAGCATGACCAGCTTCGTGAAAGGCAATGATTTTCTTTTCTTCGGGTGTAATAATTCTATTTTTCATTTCTAATCCTGCAATCACTCTATCTACTGCATCCAGAAAATCTTCTTTACTTACTACTTTTTTACCTTTTCTGGCAGCTATTAATGCGGCTTCATTACAGATATTAGCAATGTCTGCTCCGCTAAATCCAGGTGTTTGTCTTGCTAAAAATTCTACATTAACACTGCTATCAATTTTAATTTTTTTGAGGTGAACTTTGAAAATTTCTTCTCTATCTTTTACATCTGGCATTTCAATATAAATATGGCGGTCAAATCTTCCGGGACGAAGTAGAGCTTTATCTAAAATATCAGCACGGTTTGTAGCAGCAAGGACAATTACACCGCTATTAGCAGCAAAGCCATCCATTTCAGTAAGTAATTGATTTAAAGTACTTTCACGCTCATCATTTGCACCGGTTGAAATGTTTTTAGATCTGGAACGACCGATGGCATCAATTTCATCAATGAAAATAATACAAGGGGCTTTTTCTTTGGCTTGGGCAAATAAATCTCTTACACGAGATGCTCCAACACCGACAAACATTTCAACAAATTCAGAACCGGATATAGAAAAGAATGGCACTTTTGCTTCACCTGCAATGGCTTTTGCAAGCAGTGTTTTTCCTGTGCCGGGAGGACCAACTAATAGTACGCCTTTTGGAATTTTTGCACCCAATTCTGTGTATTTAGCAGGATTTTTTAGAAAATCAACAATTTCCTGCATTTCTGTTTTTGCACCTTCTAATCCTGCAACATCTGCAAAAGTAATACCTGGTGTTTTGTCTTTATCAAATAATTGTGCTTTTGATCTGCCAAAACTAAAAATAGAACCAGGACTTCCTGGAGCATTGCTTGACATTCTTCGGAGTAAAATTATCCAGAATAATCCAAAAATAATTAATGGAACAATCCATGATAAATGGTCTGTCCAGTTAGTTTCTTCAATAGATCGGGGAAAAACTTGTCTGTTTTTAGGAATATTTGCGGCTTCCTGAACTTTTTCTACGCGGTTTAGAAAAAAATCTACGGAAGGAATACTTACAACAAAATGAGGACCTTTGAATCTTTTATCTGGAAAGTATGGTAGTCCAGTATTTGGGTCTTTGTAGCGGGGAGAATGTAATAAAGAATCTCTGTTAATAGTAATTTGAGCATATTTACCATTAACGATAATAATATCTGTAACATCACCGTGAGCAAGCATTTCTTCAAATTTAGTTTGGCTAATTTCAATTTGTCGGCGAAGAGGATCGTTATTAAAAAATGTAAGGAATAAGATGATGGCTATTACTAATCCATAAATCCAGTAAAACGAATTGCCACCAGGATTGTTTGGTGCTTTTTTTCGTTCATTAAAAATCTTTTGTTTAAGTTGTTCAAATTGTTTTTGACGAATTTGTTCTTCTGTTAGTTCTTCTTTTGGTTTATCAGAATCGTTACTTGAAGTGTTTTTGTTTTCAGTATTTTCTGAAGGAGAATTAGATTGTTGTTCTTTTGTATTTGTAGTATTAGTTTTTTCTGAATTTTCAGTTATATTATTTTGATTTTGCATGTCCATAATTGGTAAATTGATTTTTTAAATTTTAGTAAGAAGGGATATGTTCGGTTTTAGCATCTGCCCAAAGTTCTTCAAGTTTGTAAAACTCACGAACATCGCTGCGAAAAATATGGGCAACAACTGTAAGGTAATCCAATAAAATCCACTCAGCATTTTGAACTCCTTCTGTATGATGAGGTTTAATAGATAATTTTTTACGCGTAAATTCTTCAACAGAATCTGTAATAGCTTGTAACTGTGGCTTACTTTCAGCTTCACAAATTACAAAGTAATTGCAAAAACTATTTTCAATAGATTGTAAATCCAATATTGTAATATTTTTTGCTTTTTTTTCTTGCATGCCTTCTATAATTGCTTCTAATAATTGTTTGTCTCTGCTTTGATTTTCCTTCTTTATTTGTTTTTTTTCTTTAGATAATTTTGGAAGCAATGTTTTTTTTGATGATTTAGTTGATGGTGTTTTTTTTGTTGAAGTAGAAGCTTTTTTTAATTTTTTATTTTTACCTGAAGTAGGTTTAGAGTTGCTTTTTTTAGCAGTTGTTTTTTTGCTAGGTTTTTTAGTAGTTTTAGAAGTTACTTTTTTTCCCATTTTTAAGTTTTTGTTTTTTTAGAATGTGCAAAAATACTACATTTATAGATTACAGATAAAAATATTTAGAGTATTCACATATTTTATGTTTTTGGTGAAAGGTTCAATATTCAATGTGCAATTTTATTATGTTCCCGACGCCAATGTTAGAGATTCTGACTGGAAGCGTCGGTATTTTTGGTGTTTGGATTTTTTGTTGTTTTTATTGCAAATAATACAAAATTAATAACTCAAAACTCAAAACTACACCTTAATTCCTATCACACACACATCGTCTGTCTGATCTCCATTACCTTTCCACTCGGAATAATACATTTGTATCTTTTCTTTTTGTTCGTTGATGGGTAAAGAATGAACATTGACAAATAATTCTAACATCCCTTTGGTTTTGAGTTTCTTTTGTTTGGGACCGCCAAATTGGTCGGCAAAGCCATCGGTGGTTAAATACAACATATCGCCTTGTTTAAGAACTTTATTCTCAGCTTTGAATGGACGAGTTTCTTCCATCCAACCAATGGGTTGTTTGTCGGGACTTAATTCTTCTAATACTCCATTTGCTTTTATAATATACAACGAGCGATTGGCTCCGCTGTATTGTATTTCTTTGCGGTTGGTTTTATTGATTCTTACCAAACATATATCCATTCCATCTCGCAAATGATCTTCATTGCTCGAAATCTTTTCTACAACTATTTCCCTTACTCTGTCTAAAATCTCATTTGTGTTTGTGAGTTTGTCTTCTAAAACGGCTTTGGTTAATGCACTGCTACATACTACACTGACCATTGCACCGGGAACGCCGTGGCCTGTGCAGTCAGCGGCGGCGACATAAATGTAATTCTCATTTTCTTCCAGCCAGTAAAAATCCCCTGCTAATACATCTTTTGGTAAGTAGAGTTTGAAACTATTTGGTAATAATCTTTCCCATTTTTTCTCATCTGGCAGTATTGCTTGTTGAATACGGAGAGCATAGTTAATGCTGTCCATTATGTCTTTGTTTTTTTCTTCAATTATCTTTTTTTGTTCTTCAACTTTTGCTTTTTGCTCTTCTGCAATTTCTCTTTGTTTTACTGCCTCAGCTTTTTGTATTTCAACAATTAATTTTTGTCTTTCAACCTCATTCTTTTGAACTTCAATAATTCTTTTTTGTTTACGGGTAATATTAAGAGTTCTATAAACAAAGAATAAGAAAGTAGAAAGAATAATTGTAGCTGTTGATATAGTGAATATGATTATTTTGTTTTTTCGTTGATTGGTTTCAAAGATAGTTCTTTCTTTTTCTCTTTCAGCATTGATGAGAGCTTCTTTTTTTTCCCATTCGTATTTTGAAGCAAGATAATCAATTTTTTTTCTTTTTTCATCTATGTTTATAGAATCTCGCATTTCAATGTATTTTTTGAAATGGGTAAGAGCAAAATGGTATTGACCAAGTGATTCGTATATCTGTGATATATGATACTCATTTTCTTTTGAAATTTCCAATGCACCAATATTATTACTTAAATAAATTGCTTGTTTAAGATATTTTTCAGCTTCTTTAAACTTGCCCATTTCCTTATAAACATTGCCAATGTTGCCTAATATATTTGCCTCTAAAAGTTTGTAACCAAGTTCTTTAGCTATTTTCAAAGCTTTAAAATTAAATTCTAATGATTTAGTAAAATATAATTGGCGTGCATAAACAATCCCAATGTTACTAAGCGTATTCGCTTCAAGTTGTTTATGACCAACTTCTTCAGCAATTTTCAAAGCTTTGAAATAATATTCTAAAGTTTTTGTATAATCTGATAGCTTAAAATAAACAATTCCGATATTACTTAACATAGTTGCTATACCTTTTTTATCTCCAATAGTTTCTTTCATTTTTAATGCATTAAAATAATATTCTAATGCTTTAGTATAATTTGATTGTTCATAAAAAACTACTCCGATATTACCAAGTTCTGCAGAAATACCTTTTTTATCATCTAATTTTTCTTTAATTTTTAAAGCTTTGAAATAATATTCAAGTGCTTTTGGATAATCTGATTGTTCATCATAAATAAGACCAATGTTACTGAGAAATTTTGCCTGCCATATTTTATTATCAATTTCTTCTACAATTTTTAATCCAGTTTTATAGTATTCTAATGCTATTGAATAATTTCCCTTATCAACTTCACAAGAACCTAATATTCTTAAGCAAACCGCTTTCCCTATTTTCCAATTTATTTTTTCAGATAATTGCAAAGCTTTTTGTGATAGAGAAATGGCACTGTCTGGATTGATGTTTGAAAATCCCCAAGCTAAATCATTTAATGTATTAATGTAAGTGCTATCGGAAAGTTTGCCTGTAGGTTTAGGTAAAGAAGCGAGGTTTTTTTTTGAGAGAGTCGATTTTTGGGGTTTGGGCAAGAAGAGAACAAGTGAAAAGTGATAAGTGAATAGTGAAAAATGAAATGAAGTATTTGAAAAGTTTTTTCATTGATATTTTTTGTTGGGAAATGTAAGGAAAAATTTTGTGTGAGTTTGCAATTTCAATACTCAATTTTTTTGAGAAGCAAGAATTAAACGAGTTTCAATAGTTTTTTTGTTATGAGTGCTGACGCTACTGGTCAGCATGCTGATATTCTTCGTCAGTATTTTTAATTTTAAGTTGATAATTTTACATGAAAAATAACTGAATAGTAAACACTTAAAACTCAAAATTAAAAAGCCATTGCGTAATGTTTTTCGTTCCTTGTGTAAAAAAATATGCATTCCTAAATTGTAATAAAATAAATTAGTTTTTATTGTATTTAAAAGATTTTTTTCAAAAACAATTTTGTTGCAAAAATTCTATTACTTTTGTGGCCTAAAAATTACAATGAAAGATGAATCTATTCGTTCAGTTTTAATTATCGGCAGTGGGCCAATTGTAATAGGTCAGGCATGTGAATTTGATTATTCAGGTTCTCAGGCCGCAAGAAGTTTGAAAGAAGAGGGCATTGAAGTTTCTTTAATTAATAGCAATCCTGCTACAATAATGACAGACAAGGTTACAGCTGACCATGTTTATTTATGGCCGTTGGAACCAAAGTATATTGTAAAAATTTTAGAAGAAAGAAAAATAGATGCTGTATTGCCTACAATGGGAGGTCAAACAGCATTAAATCTGGCTATGAAATGTGAAGAACTGGGAATCTGGAAAAAATATGGTGTGCGAATGATTGGTGTTGATACAAATGCTATTAAAATTACCGAAGACAGAGATTTATTTCGTGCTAAGATGGAGGAAATAGGTATTCCAATGGCTCCGAGCAAAATAGCTCGTTCTTTTTTAGAAGGTAAAACAATAGCACAGGAATTTGGTTTTCCATTGGTTATTCGTCCTTCTTTTACATTAGGAGGAAGTGGCGGAGGAGTTGTTTACAAAAAAGAAGATTTTGATGCGGCATTAAATAGAGGTTTACAAACGTCGCCTATTCATGAGGTTTTGATTGACAAAGCAGTTATTGGATGGAAAGAGTTTGAATTAGAAATTTTGCGTGATAAAAATGATAATGTTGTAATTATTTGCTCTATTGAAAATTTTGATCCAATGGGTGTGCATACGGGTGATAGTATAACGGTAGCACCAGCAATGACATTGAGTGACAGAACATATCAGCGAATGCGTGATATGGCTATAAAAATGATTAGAAGTATTGGTAATTTTGCAGGTGGATGTAATGTTCAGTTTGCTGTAAGTCCTGATGAAAAAGAAGAAATTATAGCAGTAGAAATTAATCCAAGAGTATCTCGTTCTTCTGCACTGGCATCAAAAGCGACGGGTTATCCTATTGCGAGAATAGCATCAAAATTAGCAATTGGTTATACTTTAGACGAATTAAGTAATCAAATTACAAAATCTACATCTGCATTTTTTGAACCCGCTTTGGATTATGTCATTGTAAAAATACCAAGATGGAATTTTGATAAATTCAAAGGTGCAAGCAGAGAATTAGGTTTTCAAATGAAATCAGTTGGAGAAGCAATGGGCATTGGCAGAAATTTTCAAGAAGCATTACAAAAAGCCGCTCAAAGTTTAGAAATAAAAAGAAACGGTTTAGGAGCAGATGGAAGAGAGATTACAGACCAAAAAGTGTTGTTAGAAGCATTAGAAAGACCGAGCTGGAACAGGTTATTTATGATTTATGATGCAATGAAACTGGGTATTTCAATTAATACCATTCATAAATTAACACATATAGATATTTGGTTTTTGAAACAAATTGAAGAGTTGATAGCACTTGAAAGAGAAATTCAAAATTATACATTAGATACCATTCCAAAAGAATTGCTTTTAGAAGCTAAGCAAAAAGGTTATGCAGACAGACAAATAGCACATTTATTAAGATGTTTAGAAAGTGAAGTGTATAAAAAAAGAAAAGAATTAGGTATAGAAAGAGTATTTAAATTAGTAGATACCTGTGCAGCAGAATTTGAAGCAAAAACACCTTATTATTATTCTACATTTGAAGCAGAAAATGAAAGTAAAGTTTCAAATAAAAAGAAAGTCATAATTTTAGGTAGTGGTCCAAACAGAATTGGGCAGGGTATAGAATTTGATTATTCTTGTGTGCATGGCGTCATTGCGGCACAAGAATGTGGATACGAAGCCATTATGATTAATTGTAATCCTGAAACAGTATCTACTGACTTTAGTGTGGCCGATAAATTGTATTTTGAACCAGTATTCTGGGAACATATTTATGATATTATTCAACATGAAAAGCCAGAAGGGGTAATCGTTCAATTAGGAGGACAAACTGCTTTAAAACTAGCTGAAAAATTACACAGATACAATATCCCCATATTAGGAACTTCTTATCCTGCATTAGATTTAGCAGAAGATAGGGGAAGTTTTTCTACATTATTAAAAAATTGTGGTATTCCTTATCCAAAGTTTGGAGTAGCAGAAGATGCTGATCAGGCATTGAAAGTAGCAAAGGAATTAGGTTATCCTTTGTTGGTAAGACCAAGTTATGTATTAGGTGGACAGAGTATGAAAATTGTAATCAATGATGAAGAGTTAGAACAACATATTGTAAAACTATTACAGGATATACCGGGAAATAAGATATTATTAGATCACTTTTTAGAAGGAGCAATAGAGGCAGAAGCAGATGCTATATGCGATGGTGAAGATGTTTATATTATTGGAATAATGGAACATATTGAGCCCGCAGGAATTCATAGTGGAGATAGTTATGCAGTGTTACCGCCATTTGACTTATCAAAAGAGATTATTCAGAAAATTGAAGAATATACAAAGATTATTGCATTAAAATTAAATACCATTGGGCTTATCAACATTCAATTTGCTATTAAAGATGGTGAAGTGTATGTTATAGAAGCTAATCCAAGAGCAAGCCGAACAGTTCCATTTATAGCAAAGGCATACGATGAACCTTATGTTAATTATGCTACTAAAATAATGTTAGGAAAAAATAAGTTGAAAGATTTTAAGTTTAATCCAAAGAAAAAAGGATACGCAATTAAAATTCCTGTATTTAGTTTTGAAAAATTTCCTGACATTCAAAAAGAATTAGGTCCTGAAATGAAGAGTACAGGTGAAGCTATTTATTTTATTGATGATTTACATGATGAGTTTTTTCAACAGGTTTATTCTGAAAGAAATTTATATTTGAGTAAGTAAATGAGAGTGAAATGCTGACGCTTACGGTCAGCATGCCGACCTATAGCGTTGGCAAGTGAAGAGTGAAAAGCTAAGAGTGAAAAGTGAAAAGTGAAAAGTGAAAAGTGAAAAACGAATAGGTGTAAATTGAAAATGAAAAGTGAATAGCACCGATATTTATGTCGGTATTGAATAGTGAATAAATTTTATGTTGTATTTGTATGAATAAATTTTGATAAGAGAATTGTGAGAAAATTGTTTGGTTTTATATTATGTTTTTTGTTTGTAAATAATTTATCATCTCAAAATTTTGATATTGATATTTTATCAAATATTCAAAGCAGTAGAAGTGAAAGATTAAACCCAGCATTTAAAACAATATCTAATTCTGTCTATCCTGTTGTAGTGGCTGTGCCAATAACTTATTTTTCTGCAGGTTTAATAATGAAAAATAAAAAATATACTCAATATGGAGTTCAGTCAACCACTTCCATTATATCAGATTTGGTTTTAACAACAGTATTAAAATATAGTATTCAAAGAAAAAGACCTTATGAAAAGTATCCTTTTATTTTTCCATTACAAAAAGAAAATACACCTTCATTTCCTTCGGGGCATACAAGCAGAGCATTTAATACAGCAACTTTTTTAAGTTTAAATTTTCCAAAATGGTATGTAATAGTTCCCGCTTATGTTTACGCAAGTGTGGTGGCTTATTCAAGATTGTATTTAGGAGTACATTATCCATCTGACATTATAGGAGGAATGATTGTAGGCAGTGCAACTGCGTATTTGAATTTTAAATTTCATCAGTGGTATTTTAAGAAAAAAGAGAGTAAATATTCAAAAAGTGATGAATATCATTATTAAAGTAGTATAAATCCTATAACTTTGCACACTGAAAATAAGAATGAGCGAAATTTGTGTATATATACTTATTGGTTTTTTTGCTCAAATGTTTGATGGAGCATTTGGAATGGCTTATGGTGTGCTTACAACTTCTTTGTTGCTAATTATTTTTCCGGAAAACATTACGCCGGCTATTGCCAGTGCTGTGATGCACTTTTCAGAGATATTTAATACGGGTTATGCATCTTATGTGTACAGAAAGAATAAAATGATAAATCATAAAATGTTTAGTGCTATGTTTTTTCCAGCAATAGCGGGTGCAGTATCTGGTGCGATTGTAATATCTATTTTTAGTAAGCATTTTGTACAATATGTAAAGCCCTTCATTGCGTTATATTTTGTAATAGTGGCAGTAATAATAGCACTACGGGCATTTCGTTTATTTGAAGAAAGAAAAAGATGGATGAATATTCCCACATTAGCGGCTTTTGGAGGATTTATGGATAGTGTGGGTGGTGGTGGATGGGGTGCATTGGTTACATCTGCACTTATTGCTGGCGGGAGAGATATGCGTTCAACAATTGGCACTGCTCATAATATTAAATTTGTTGTGGTATTGTGTAGTTCTATAACATTTTTGAGTTTATTAGGTATGCAATATCTATGGATTGTTTTATGGGTTTCTATAGGTAGTATTATTGCAGTTCCTATTTCTATTCAGTTAAACAATAAACTTCCCAAAAAATGGGGACTATTAGCCATATCAATTATTTTATTTTTGATAGCATTAAAAATTTTACTGAGTAGTTGGATTAGATAAAAAACAAATATATGAGAGATGGAGAAGATAATAATTTAATAAGTGAATGGAATGAAAAATATAGAAACACAGATATTCTAAATGTGTTAACTAATATGTGTGAATTGTTTTCACAAAAGGTTGTTTTTTCAACAAGTTTTAATATTGAAGATCAGGTTATTACTCATTTTATTGCCAAATATCGCATGCCTATAGATATATTTACATTAGACACAGGAAGAATGTTTCAGGAAGTTTATAGTGTTTGGAATGAAACCGAAAGAAAATATGGGATTAAAATAAAAGCATATTTTCCAGACGCTAAAGATGTAGAAGAAATGGTCAATAAACAAGGTATTAATGGTTTTTATGAAAGTATAGAAAACAGAAAAAAATGTTGTGAAGTCAGAAAAATTAAGCCATTACAAAGAGCATTGCAGAATAAAAAAGTTTGGATAACAGGTATAAGAGCGGAGCAATCAGAGTTTCGTAAAAATTTTAGTATGTTTGAGTGGGATAATAAATTTCAAATAATGAAATGCAATCCTTTGATATATTGGACACTTGATGAAGTGAAAAGTTTTATACATAAGAATGATGTGCCTTATTGTTCTTTATTTGACAAAGGATTTGTGAGTATTGGATGTGCCCCTTGCACTCGTGCAATTCAAAAAGGTGAGCCATACAGAGCTGGAAGATGGTGGTGGGAAAATTCAGATGAAGGAAAAAAAGAATGTGGATTACATTTGAAATAAATTTGAAACTATGCAAAATTACTTGAATCAATTAGAAGACGAATCCATTTATATTTTAAGAGAAGCGGCAGGACAATTTAAAAAAGCGGCTATTTTATTTTCAGGAGGAAAAGATTCAGCAACTGTTTTACATCTTGCATTGAAAGCATTTGCTCCTGCTAAAATACCATTTATTGTATTGCATATTGATACTGGTCAAAATTTTCCAGAAGTGATACAATACAGAGATGATTTAGTAAAAAAATATAATTTACATCTTGAAGTAAGGTATGTTGAAGAGAGTATTAGAAAATATAATTTGAATGAAACGCCAGGAAAATTCCCAAGTAGAAACACATTACAAACATATACATTATTAGATGCTATTCAGGAATTAGAATTAGAAGCATGTATAGGTGGTGCCCGCAGAGATGAGGAAAAAGCAAGAGCAAAAGAAAGAATTTTTTCTTTCAGAGACGCTTTTGGTCAATGGGAACCAAAGCAGCAAAGACCAGAATTATGGAATATCTACAATGGAATGATTCACAAAGGTGAAAACATCAGAGTATTTCCAATAAGCAACTGGACAGAACTTGATGTGTGGAATTATATTAAACAGGAAAATATAGAATTACCATCAATTTATTTTTCACATAAAAGAAAATGTGTAAAAGCAGGGAAAAATCAATGGTTGGCTTATGCAGAATTTTTTAAGTTGACAGATAATGATATTATTGAAGAGAAATATGTTCGCTTTAGAACAGTGGGAGATATATCTTGTACAGCCGCTGTAGAATCTGTTGCCAGAAGTGTAGATGAAATTATTGAAGAAATAAAAATGACCAAAATATCTGAAAGAGGAGCAACAAGATTAGATGATAAAATTTCTGAAACTGGCATGGAAGATAGAAAAAGACAGGGATACTTTTAAGAGTTATGAGTTTTTAGTTTTGAGTTATGAATGAAAACTATTTGTAAGTATGTTGATATATTGATAAACAAACTTTTTAGCATTTCTAAATGTGATTTTAATTAAAAAATAACTAAAAACTAAACACTAAACAAAAAAAACTAACAAATGATGGAATTACTTAAATTTATTACAGCAGGAAATGTAGATGATGGCAAAAGTACTCTAATAGGCAGATTATTATATGATAGCAATGCATTATCAAATGATATATTAGAAACTGTATCATTGAATAATGGTGAAATCAATTTTGCTTATCTTACAGATGGCTTAAAAGCAGAACGTGAACAAGGTATAACCATTGATGTAGCATATAAATATTTTTCTACAGAAAAAAGAAAGTTTATCATTGCTGATTGTCCCGGTCATAAAGAATATACGAGAAATATGATTACAGGGGCATCACATGCTGATGTGGCAATTATTTTAATTGATGCAAAACAAGGTATAACCGAACAAACAAGAAGACATACTTTTATTGTAGATTTGATGAACATTCCGTGTATTATTTTTTGTATCAATAAAATGGATGCAGTGGGGTATAGTGAAGAAGTTTTTAATTCTATTGTAGAAAAATTAGATGAATTTGTATTTTTAAATAAACATCAAATTGAGAAAATACCTGTGAGTGCTTTGAAAGGAGATAATGTTGTACATCGGTCTGAAAATATGAAGTGGTATGAAGGTAATACTTTAATGTATGTGCTTGAAAATTTTCATCCTGAAAATAAAATGGCTGAATTGCCTGCATTTATGCAAGTTCAGTATGTATCATTTCAAAATGATGATAGATATTATTTTGGAACATTATACAATAATAACATCAAAGTAGGCGAAGAAGTAGTTGTATATCCAACAAAACAAAAAAATAAAATAAAAGAGATTTTTGTATTAGGCAAGTCATCAGATACAGCCAAACATTTACAGCCCATTGCAGTAACATTAGTTGAAGACAATGATATTCAGAGAGGGTATTATTTGGTTTCAGAAAAGAATATCTTAAATGAAGAGAGTTCTAATAAAGTTTCACTTAATAATCAGTTTAATGCAGTTTGCTTTTGGTTTGATGAAAATAATTTTATTCCATCAAAGAGATACTATATTCAACACCATTCTTTTAGAACATATATGAAATGTGAATTATCAGAGATTTTTGATTTAGATACATTAAAGTTTAATCCTAGTGATAATTCCAATATATCAATGAACAGTATTTTCAAAGTGAGAGTAACAACAGCTCATCCATTGTTAATCAGTGATTACAGAGATTGTATGAATTTAGGTTCATTTATAATTATTGATGAAACTTCATATAAAACTGTTGGTGCAGGTATTGTTATGAACTGATAAGTGTATATGCTAAAAATGATAATAAATACGCTGTTCCTGTCATTATTAAAAACTGAATTATCATCCATTTCAGAGATTTTAATTCACGATACACTACTACCATTGTGCTGATGCATTGCATTGCAAGAGCATAGTAAATAAGTAGTGAAACATTAGTGGCAGTAGTAAATACAGGTGTGTTAGTATCTGAATGTTTAGCAGTAGCAATTTTTTCCCTTAATGAAATAATATCATCTTCTGATGCTGATGAATATAAAGTAGCCATTGTTCCTACAAAAACTTCTCGTGCTGCAAAAGAGGTAAGAAGAGAAATTCCAATTTTCCAATCATAACCTAATGGAGCAATAATAGGTTCAATTTTTTTACCTACTAAACCAATATATGAATTTTCAAGCAACTCTCTTTTATATGCAATATTGATAGAATCATTATCAAATCTTTCAGAATATTTATTATTCAAATTATTTTGTATAGATGAAAAAGTATGAGTGCTTAAATACCAGAGAATAATAGAAATAGCAACAATAATTTTACCTGCATCTGTAATGAAAATTTTTACTTTATTCCAAACAATTATCATTAGATTTTTCCAGTGTGGCAATTTATATGAGGGCAATTCAATAAAGAAAAATGTTTTTTTGTTTTGATGAATCATTTTGTGAAATATCCACGCATAGATTAATGCCATCAATAATCCAAATAAATACAATGCAAATAATACCAATCCTTTTATGTTGAAAAATAAAAAGGTATCATTTTCTGGAAAAATTAAACTGATTAAAAGTGTATAAACAGGCAAACGAGCAGAACAACTCATAAATGGAAGCACTAATATAGTTATCAATTTTTCTTTTGGATTTGTAATGGTTCGTGTAGAAAGTATTGAAGGCACTGCACAAGCCACGCCACTTACAAGAGGAATTAATGATTTTCCACTCAAGCCAAATTTATTAAAAATACTATCTAACAAAAAACTAATTCTGGCCATATAGCCCGATTCTTCTAAAATTCCAATTACTAAAAATAATACAGCAATTTGTGGGATAAAAATTAAAACACCTGTTATACCGGGTAATATACCATCTACAATAAGATTTGCCCACTCGGAATCTGGAAGAATTGATTTTAAGTAAATAGTAACATTGTTCATAATCCATTCTAACCATTCCATTGGGTATTCTGCAATAAAAAAAACTAATTGAAATGTGATGAGTAATGTAATCAATAAAAATACAAAGCCATAAAATTTGTGTGTCAGATATTTATCAAAAGATTTAAAGTTATTTTTTACAACATTTGATTTACTTACACATTTATTGAGAATGTATTGTTGTATGTTTTTTTTGTAATTTAAATCTGCATCTACTATCACTTGCAATTCTTCTAAATTACTTTCGGAATGATAGTATTTTAGCCAATTTTCATAATTATTGATTGATTCAGGAATTAAATGGTGGTAATTTTTTAATAAATTCAAATCATAAAAACTACTTGTGCTTTCTTTAATGGATGATAATTTTTCAAGTAAGTCCTGAATACCTTGTTTAGTGCGGGCATTAGTAGCAACTATTTCAACATTCAACAAATTTTTGAGTGCAGAAATATCAAATTGAATATTGTTCTTTTGTGCTTCATCAATCATGTTCAAAACGATAATAGTTGGCTTTTTGAGTTCTAAAATTTGCAGTATCAACAAAAGATTTTTTTCAAATTGATGAGCATTTACTACAAGTATAATTCCATCGTAAGCAGAGTTAAGTATTTCTTGAATGGCTAATTTTTCATCTTCTGCAGTAGAGTAGAGTGAATAAATTCCGGGCAAGTCAATGAGTTGAATGTGTTTATTTTGAAAATGAAATTCACCGTAAAATTTTTCAACAGTAACGCCCGGATAGTTGGCTGTTTTTTGATGAAGCCCTGTGAGTGCATTAAATAATGTTGTTTTGCCAGAATTAGGAGAGCCAACTAAAAGAAATTTTGAACTTTGCATCAGAAAAATAAAATTAAACAGGTTGTACTTCTATATTATTAGCAATATCTTTACGAATGGCTATTTCTGTATTATCAGTAATAATTGCAATTGTTGCACCATCCCAAGAAATTTTTGAAACTAAAATTTCTTTTTCTGGATAAATTCCAATTTGTCCTAAATGATTTTTAATGTATAAATCTTTTATATCTACAATTTTTACCTTTTGTCCTTCTTTGAGATGGCTTAGCAATAATATCTTTTCACTTATCATAATGGGCAAAGATAATTAAAACAATAAGATTTTAGATATACCTAAAAGTGGGTATTTGGGTAGTTTGGAGTTGCTGACTCACATGACGTGCTAACAATGAATATCAGCATCCCGACATTTATCGTCGGGACTTGCGGTCAGTGTCCCGACACATTTATGTCGTCGGGACTTGCGGTCAGCATGCTGACACATGCCCTGATGCTGACGACATTCGTGTCAGCATGCTGACATTTATCGTCAGCACACAAAAGTCGTCAGGGTTTTGCATAGCAAAATCGTCAGCATTTTTAATTTTTAGTTATGATATATAATTTGAAAATGATGTTAATCGTTTTTAAGAAAAGAATTAATGAATAATAAGGTGAGATTTTTTAATGTCTAAACAAAAGATTGAGTATTTTTGTGAGATGTTAAAGTTTGAAATTGAAGTTTTATAAGTTGAATTTTTCAATGGTATGCAAACAAAAAAATTTTTTATATTTTTAATTTTCATAGTTTGTAATGAATTATCATTTTGTCAAAATAAAGATTATGAAAATGAAAGTGATATAGAAAATATAATTGTAGATGAAATTGGTAATGAAAATCGCAATGAAAAAATTTATTTAAAAAAGTTTGTAATTAATGATACAATAAAAAGTATTTTAGAGATTGTAGTTAAAGATTGTATTTCAGATAAAGATTTGAGTAAATTTAGTTATGATTTTCTCATTTTAACTAAGAAGAGAGAGAATCACTATTCAATAATAATAACGCCGCAAATACTTGAATCATATAAAGGAGCATACGGTTTTTTTGAAGTTTTAGATAAAAAATTTATATGTATTGGTGATAAACTTGACGGAATTCTAAAATGTAGTAATGATTCTTTTGAATTTAGTAATAAAGTTTATAAATTTTATGTAGATAGTGTTATAAGAGAATTTTATATTTCTCCATATATTGATGTAAACACAGAAAGTTATGTTTTAAGATTTTGTAAGTATAATACGAAATTTATATTTCAAATACAACCTTGTAATTATTTGAATAGGAAAAAAATAAAAAGATTGATAAAAAAATATGAATGTTTGAATAAAGATTAATGTTGTTATTCAAGTTGAGTTCAAAGTGATTTATAAAGATACATTTCTCTCAAAGAAAGCAAAGGATAAGAACGCAAAGTTGAAAAATATTCTTTTGCGATTATTGCAAAATACTTTGTGATCTTTTCGTGAAAAATTTAACTACCTAAACATTATCTCACTTTTTTATTTCTCTAACAACCTTTCCACATTTGAGCATACTTTTTCCAAAATAAGGATTGCGTATTTCGCTTTCAAAACTAATCCACTCTGCACCTTTGTTTTTATTGGCCATTGGGCAGTATTCAATATAAATTGCTTTATCTAATGGTTCAAATTGTGAAATCAATTGAATAAATTGATTTGAAAGTTCAATAAAGTCCATTCTGATACTTTCAATGTCTTTTGCAGTTTCTATTCTTCTTAAAGTTACTTCAACTTCTTTTGAGAATTTTAAAAATAAATCTTTTGATTCTCCTTTGAATGCTGAAGAATTAATTTTTTTAATATCTTGTAATAAAACTTTGCTTGTCATTTTACTTTTTTCAAAATTATCAGCAACAAGTTCATCTTTAAGTTGAATGTAATCTTTTAATAATGATTGCAATATCTTTTGAGTATTTGAATTGAGTGAAAATTGTTGATGATTGTGGTTAGTATTATTATTTGATTGAGAATTTTGTGTGTTTGAATTCATCATACTCTTTTTACCTTGTAATTGAGCCGCCGCATCTACTTTAAATACACCGTTAGATACAATTTCATCATTTTCTGATAATCCTTCTTTTACTACATAAAAATTTCCTGCATCTTCACCTAAAACTATTTCTCTGTATTCAAATGTAGGAATATCAGAATTTGGGTCTTTCACATATACTACTGATTTGTTTCCTGTCCAGAGTACTGCTGATTTTGGAATAATTAATGCATCTTTTGAAAATGGCAGATGTGTTTTAATTTTACCTTTTACAAACATCTCTGGTTTTAATACATTGTTGTTATTCTGAATCTCTGCACGAATTGATGCAGTGCGTGTTTCTGGATTGATAACTGGGTCAATAAAAGATATTGTAGCATCCAATTTTTTTCCCGGTAATGATTGTATTTCAAATTGTAAATTATCTCCAATTTTAATCCATGGCAAATCTGCCTCATACGCTTCTAATTCTATCCATACATTATTCAAATCTGCAATTTCAAATAACACATCACCTTCATTAACATAATTGCCAATTACAACATTCTTTTTAATAACTGTTCCTGAAATCGGAGCAAGTATTTCAAAATAATTTTGCACTTCAGATTTTTGTTCTATAAGATTGATTTGTTCATCTGTCAATGACCAGAGTTTTAATTTATTTCTAATGGCTTTGTAATATTCTGGATTAGATTGTTTGTAAGAAATTACTTCTAATAATTCTTTTTGTGCTTTAATTAAATCAGGCGAATATATGATACATAATTTTTCATTTTTATTAATTGTTTGTCCTGTATAATTGATGAATAATTTTTCAATTCTCCCTGAAAACCTTGCTGTAATAACTGCAGTTTTTTCTTCATTTACTTTTATCTTTCCAGATAATTGTATTTCTTTGATGGGTGTTGATTTTTGAACTTTAGTAGTTTGAATATCGGCTAATTTAATAGCACTTTCACTCATTTGAATTTTATTATATTCTAAATTTGAATTATTATTTGATTGTAATGGTATTAAATCCATTCCACAAATGGGGCATTTGCCGGGTTGAGATTGACGAATTTGTGGATGCATTGAACAAGTCCATATTTGATTGTTATTAGTTGATTGTCTAGTTAATGTTTTTTGATTAGAAACATTTTCAGAGTTTGAAAATACTTGGCTTATGATGTAGCCGATAATACATCCGATGATGAATATCAAAGAATATTTTGTAATATTATTTTTAAAAATGTTTGTTGTTTTCATAAAATTTAATTTTTATGGTTTGCCTGTTAGATAATTGATGTAAGCAGTTGTAATGTTTAATGATACTCTTGCTTGTTCTAATTGTAGTGCATAAGAAATTTCTTCTTCTTGTATTCTTAATACTTCTTCTAAATTTGTATTTCCCGTTGAATATGAAGTTAATAAAATTTGTCGTGCGTCTTTTGCAAGTTTATATAATTTCTTATATAAGTTAATGTTTCGTTTATTAGATAGATATTCAAAGTAACTTTTTTCAAGTTCATAGGACAAATCGTTTTTTAAATTTTCTTTTTCAAATATGCTTGCTTCTTGCATAAATTTTGCTTCGTTAATCATTGAATGATACTTTTTTCTATAAATTGGCAAACTCATTCCTATTTCAGGCATAAACATATCTTTACCATTATCAGGAAAATTGCCGGCTTTTTTAGACATATTCATATAATTAAGTCCAATTGAAAATGCAGGATAACTCATTTTTCTGGCAATGTTTATTTGTTTTTCATAAGATAAAATTTCATTTTCTTTTTGAAATAATAATGGATGATGAGTAGATAACGAATCCAATAAAATAGATTTTGGAACAGAGAGTGTGTCTTCCCAAAGTGTGTCTGGAAATGAAATTGAATGGTCAATATTTTTATTAATGTATTTTTCTAATTCTTTGATGAGCGGATATTGATTATCTTTTAAGTTTGCTAATTCTGTTTCCAATTTTGCTAATTCTATTTCAGTTCGCAATACATCAGCAAATGAATTTTTTCCAGTTTCAAAATTTATTCTGGCTAATTCTTTTATTGTATTTAATATCCGTATATTTTCAAGAACAATAGAAATGGCTTTATGATTAAGGTATAAGTTGAAATATGCTTTTTTGATATTAAAAAACAACTGATTTCTCTCATTGATGAAAGCATGATATTTTGACTTTGCAATTTCAGAAGCGTATTGCTCTTGTGCAGATAGTTGTCCAAACCAAGGGAACATTTGAGATGCAGAAATTGAAAATCTTTGTTTGCCCATTTCATAAACTAATGGAGTAATAAGATATTGAAACATTATTTGTGGATCTGGTAATGATTTTGCAGATGAAATTTTTTCTAATGAAGCACGATATTCATTAAATGCTTTTTTTAGTGATGGATTATTTTCTGCGGCTAACTTTAAATATGTTTCTAATTCTTTTTGAGAAAAAAATTGATGAAAGAAAATAAAGAATGCTACAATTGTGAAGGTTATTTTTTTCATATCATTATTTTTGAGAGTTTTTAATTGCAAGTTCTCTCCATAGTGCTTGCAGTACTGGTACTACAAACATTGTCATCATTTGAATGACCATTCCGCCAAATGTTGGAATGGCAATAGGAATCATAATTTCAGCACCTTTTCCGGTAGATGTAAGCACTGGGAGTAAAGCAATAATTGCAATAGCGGCAGTCATTGCCGCAGGACGAACTCTTTTTTTCCCGGCTACTAATACTGCATTTCTTACTTCTTCAATTGTTTTAGGTTGTAAAGTTTCAAATGTTTGATGAATATATGTGCCCATTATTACACCATCATTGGTTGCTATTCCAAAAAGTGAAATAAAACCTATCCACACTGCTACACTCAAATTGATAGGATGTATTTGAAATAAATCACGCATATTAACATCTGCTATTGAAAAATTTAAAAACCAAGGTTGTGCATATAACCATATCAAAATAAATCCACCTGCAAATGCTACAAATACCCCAGAAAAATGAATAAATGAAGCAGTGATTGTTTTGAATTGAAAATATAACAATAAAAAAATTGCAATTAATGATAATGGAATAATTATCAATAATTTTTTTGTCGCTCTCACTTGATGTTCAAAATTTCCTGAAAATTTAAATGATATACCTTGTGGCACTTTTAAATCACCAGATTGAATTTTTGAATCAATAAATCTTTGTGCTTCTTCTACAACATCAACTTCTGCATATCCTGGCTTTTTATCAAAAATCACATAAGCATTTAAAAATGTGTTTTCTCCACGAATCATTTGCGGTCCTTTTTTGTAAACAATTTCACATAATTCTTCTAATGGTACAAAAGCGTTAGTAGGTGTTGGAATTAAAACTTTTTTGAGTGCTTCGGGATTATCTCTGTAATCTCTTGCCAATCTTATCCTTACTGGAAATCTTTCTCTTCCTTCAACAGTAGTAGTGAGTTTTTGACCGCCAATTGCAGTATTGATAATAGTTTGAACATCTTCAATATTTAATCCATATCTGGCTATGGCATCTCTTTTGATTTTTATTTCAAGATATGGCGTACCTACTATTCTTTCTGCAAATACAGATGCGGGTTCAACAGAAGGAACTTCTTTGAGAATATTTTCTAATTGAATACCAAACTTTTCAATGATTTCAAGTGATGGTCCATAGATTTTAATTCCCATAGGAGCACGCATACCTGTTTGAAGCATTACCAGTCGTGTTTCAATAGGTTGTAATTTGGGAGCAGAAGTCATTCCGGGAATATCTGTTGCATTGACAATTTCTTTCCAAATATCATCAGGTGATTTAATATGTGGTCTCCATTGTCTAAAATATTCACCATTTTCATCAGGTATCAATAGTTCTTTTGAAATTATTCTAAATGAATCTTTTTGTGGATTAAAACTTTTTCCATTTTTCAAAATGAAATTTCCATTTTCATCTACTTTAAATCTCATTCTTCTTCCATTTTCATCAAGAATGTATTCAGATTTATAGTTAATAATATTTTCAAACATTGATATAGGAGATGGATCTAATGCTGAATTTACTCTACCCCATTTACCAACTACTTCATCTACTTCAGGAATTGATCTAACTCTTTTATCTAATAGTGCAATTGTTTCTAAATTTTCTTCAATGCCCGAATGAGGCATAGTAGTTGGCATCAATAAAAACGAACCTTCATTTAATGACGGCATAAATTCTTTTCCTACACCAGGAAATGTATGTACAAGTTTTGACCATAATTTTGTTGTTCTGATGTTAATGTTCCAATTATCAAATATCTTTGGAAACCATCCAAATACTTTTTCTGCACCAAGCCATAATGTAAATCCCATAAATACTGTCATTACAGGTATGATTAAAAATTTTGTTTTATTTTCTAAACACCATTTTAATATTTTCTCATAATAAATTATCATTAAACGAATAAATCCAAGAATGATAGTAATTATACCAGCAACAAATAAAAAATTAATTAGAAATGATTGATGTGATCCAAGTGGTAGCCATTCTAATGTAAGGATATAAGTAACTAAAAATAAAGCAATAAAGTTATTTAAGTAGTTTGATAGATTTTTCAATTTATCTGAAAACTTAGTTGAGATAAGATTGTTGATTCCAATGAGGATTATGCAAAATGGAATGAAAGTTTTAAGTAGAATAATGAAAGTGATACCAATAAAAATTAGAACGATATTGAGTATGAATGAAATTTTTTTGCTTTGATGACGAAGCGAAAAAACATAATAAGATACAGTAGGTAGAGCAATCATTCCAGAAATATAAGATGCTGCCATTGCAAAAGTTTTAGTAAATGCAAGTGGGGTGAATAATTTACCTTCTGCGGATTCTAATGCAAATACGGGTAAGAAACCTATGATAGTAGTTGCAATAGCCACTGTTACAGCGGATCTCACTTCTGATGTAGCAGTATATATTATATTTAATAACTTTTTTTTGTCAATATTTTTATTTTCTGGTTTTTCAAGATGACGAATGATATTTTCTACATCAACCACTCCAAGATCTACCATTACTCCAATAGCAATAGCAATACCAGAAAGCGATACGATATTAGCATCTATACCAAAAATTTTCATAGCAGAAAAAGTCATCAAAACACCAACGGGTAAGAAAAATGAAACTATTAAAGAGGCGTTTAGGTTCATCAAAAGCACGATGATTACAAGAATAGAAATTAAAGTTTCGTGAGTTAATGCACTTTCTAATGTACCGATAGTTTCCTTTATCAAATTTGTTCTGTCATAAAATGGAACAATAGTAACTTTAGAAACAGTGCCATTTGGTAAGGTTTTTGAAGGTAAACTGGCAGATATTTCTGCAATTTTCTTTTTTACATTTTCAATTACTTCTAAAGGATTTGATTTAAATCTTGCTACTACAACGCCTCCTACTGCTTCTACACCATCTTTATCTAAACCGCCTATTCTTATTGCAGGACCAATATTTACTTTTGCAATATCTTTAATCCTAATAGGGATATTATCTTTCACATCTACTGTAATATTTTCAATATCTTCAAGAGTTTTAATATAACCTAAGCCACGAATGTAGTATTGCACTTTATTAATTTCAATAGTAGAAGCACCTACATCTAAATTATTTTTCATTACTGCATTAATGACTTTCATTAAATCAATACGATAGGTTTTAATAGCATATTGGTCAATATCAATTTGATATTCTTTTACAAAACCGCCAACAGTAGATACTTCCGATACACCTTGAACTGAATTAAGAGCGTATCTGACATAAAAATCCTGAATGGTGCGAAGTTCGTGAGGGTCCCATCCACCTGTTGGTTTGCCAGTTTTAGGGTCTCTTCCTTCTAATGTATACCAAAAAATTTGTCCAAGTGCAGTTGCATCAGGTCCTAATGATGGCTGAACATCAGGTGGTAATGTGCCTGGTGGTAATGCATTTAATTTTTCCAGAATGCGAGAACGACTCCAATAAAAATCAATATCATCATCAAAAATAATGTAGATGAAAGACATTCCAAACATTGATGTGCTACGAATATCTTTAACACCAGGTATTCCAATTAATGCAGATGTAAGAGGGTAGGTAATTTGATTTTCTACATCTTCGGGACTTCTGCCAGGCCATTCTGTTACAACAATTTGTTGATTATCTCCAATATCAGGAATAGCATCTACTGAAACTGGATGTCTGGGTAACCAATTGAATGACCAATGAAATGGAGAATTAATGATTCCACCTGCAATGAAAATCATTAAGAGAATCATTGTAACTAAACGATTTTTCAAAAAGAATAGAATAATTTTATTGAGCATAAGGTTTTAAGGTTTTTTGTAGAATCTCAAAATAAATCTTTATTTATACCAAAGATATTTTAATTTTAGAAAAAAATTCCGCTTTATTGCTTTTAGTCAGCAAAGCCATTGGAAGCTTGCGTTGGGGTCTCCCATTCCAAGCGAAGCGAAGGAATGGGGGCAAGTTCCAATGGCGGTCTGCCGAAGGCAGATTGCCTTCTAAAAGCAGATTTTTCTCTTACTTTTTTCTAAAAAAAGTAAGAGAAAAATAATTATTATTGATAAACAATTTTCGGAAATTAGATTTGTTTTAGTATATTTATGAAAAATTTGTTCTTTCATTGCAGATGGAAATCAATAATTAGAATTAAAAATTATTTTTTATTTGGGTTTTGTTCATCATGTTGATGTTTAATTTTATCAAATGGTATAAGATCCATACCGCATTCATTGCATTGTCCAGATGTATTGCTTTCTCCTTTTTCACACCACATGGGGCATACATAAGCCATGTGTGAATGTTCTCCTTTTTCCCATAACGGACATTCTTCTATTTCATAAGTTGTTGAATCATTTTTTGAAATAATTGTATCCTGAACAGAAGAATTGTTTTCATTGGAATTTGATGAGTTTTGACAACTCATTAAAGAACATACAATGATTGTGTTGATAGTTTGAATGATGAATTTTGTTGATTTCATAGGTTTGATTTTTTTAATTATTAAATTTATTAAATGTGTCACAAGGACACTGAGAATTATCACATTTATTACGACATTAGTCGTTTTTTGTCTATAAATTTATTTGGAAAAATAAATGCCTGATAAGCTCTTTTAGAGATTATCAATAAATTAAAAATACTATTTTGGCTATAGTGTGAAGGACTGAATAAATATCCTGATATCAGGAACTTTAGGAGGGGGTAAATTGAAATTATCAACTAAAATTGTAGAACTTTTTAAATCCTGAAATACAAATAATGAATAAACCAAATGGAAAAGTGTAATAATTTTTTTATTATCAACTTTAATCTGATGAGAAATTAATTTGGGTAATTTATTAATGGAAAATGAGGTTTCTTTTACTTTTTCACAAGAACAGGGGGTATTTTTTTGATGATCAGATTTTTTAGCACAACATGGTTTTGTATGTTTTTTACTTTTACTTAAATGGTGATTAGATTTAATTGAGATAACAGAACATTTTTCAGAACCACACAAACAAATAAATTGCAAAATAGAATTGTTAATAAATACAGACAATAAAAGTATAGCAACAAAATTTGATACTTTGTATTTCACTTGACGGATGGCAACTATATCAATAATATTAAACATTAAATAAAAAATACATATTGATTGCGGCAAGTATAAGAAATTTTTCACTATTGTCCAAAATGTTTTTGAATAAAAATTTAAGCAATTGAATTTCAGTAATTTAAAATTTTAAAATCGCCACTTTAAAAACATACTCCCCTTTACTTTTTTCAACATCTTATTACTAATGCTAACCTTAACTGTCCTGCGTCTCCTCGTTTCGCTCTAAAAAATATTTTGGACAACAGTGGAAATTTTTTAATAAGTTTTAAACTTAAATTTATTATTAACTTACCCTTTGATTTATTATTAACTTACCCTTTTTAATTTCTGAAAATTTATGCTTACTTTTGTAGCCATAAATTTATTACAATGGGAAAAGTTGAAACAAAAAAATCTTCACCAAAAAATAATGCAAAGGTGGCAAATAACTTTTCAAAAGAGCAATATTATCAATGGTTAGAACAAATGTTGCTAATGCGAAGATTTGAAGAGAAAACAGGGCAATTGTATGTTCAGCAAAAAATCAGAGGTTTTTGTCATTTGTATATCGGGCAGGAAGCAGTAGCCGCAGGTATAGTAAGTGCCACCAAAAAAGACGATAAACATATTACAGCATACAGAGATCACGCTTATCCTATTGCTTTGGGGTTGCATCCAAAATATGTTATGGCTGAAATGTTTGCTAAATCTACTGGTTGTTCAAGAGGCAAAGGTGGATCTATGCACATGTTTAGTAAAGAACATAATTTCTTTGGAGGACACGGAATTGTTGGAGGACAAATACCACTTGGAGCGGGTATTGCTTTTGCAGAAAAATATAATGGCACATCAAATGTTTGTATTACAGCAATGGGTGATGGTGCAGTAAGACAGGGAGCGTTTCATGAGGCACTTAATATGGCCATGACGTGGAAATTACCCGTTGTTTTTATCATTGAAAATAACTTGTATGCAATGGGCACGTCTGTAGCAAGAACAAGTAATGTAACAGATTTATATAAACTCGGATGTGCTTATGATATGCCATCTTATCAGGTAGATGGATTGAGTGTAGAAGATGTGCATAATGCTGTGTATGAAGCCGCAGAAAGAGCAAGAAGAGGCGAAGGACCAACACTTCTGGAAGTGAGAACGTATCGTTACAGAGGTCATAGTATGAGTGATCCACAGACATACAGAACAAAAGAAGAAGTGGAAGAATATAAAAAGAATGATTGTATAGAACGAGTGATTAAAACAATGAAAAATAATGGTTGGATTACAGATGCAGATATTGAAAAATTAGAAGAAAAAGTTAAAGCAATTGTTGATGAAAGTGTTCAGTTTGCCGAAGAAAGTCCATATCCAGAACCACATGAATTATACGAAGATGTATATGTTCAAAAAGATTATCCATTTATTAAAGATTAAAATGAGATTAGACGAAAAAACTCGTATGGCTATTAAAAATTCAGTTTTATCATTAGATTCAAATGCTAAAGTTTTTTTGTTTGGTTCAAGAACTGATTCTATAAAATTTATTTCTAATCAAGTTATACCTTTATAATAAACGCAGCGATAAAATTTTTTCAACACATCAAATTATAATTGATTATTATAATAACTTAAAAAATAAAACTAAATAAACCTATGGCACAAGTAGTAAAAATGCCCAAGTTAAGTGATACAATGACTGAGGGCGTAATAGTAAAATGGCACAAAAAAGTAGGAGATAAAGTAAAAAGCGGAGATATATTGGCTGAAATTGAAACAGATAAAGCCACCATGGAATTTGAATCTTTTTATGATGGTGTATTGTTACATATTGGAGTAGAAGAAAAAAAATCTGTGCCAGTTGATGCCGTAATTGCTATTATTGGTAAAGAAGGTGAAGATATAAAATCTTTACTTGCTAATACAAATGGGCAAACTACTCAACCAGCAAGCAATACACAAACATCTGATACAAATGTAAGTCAAACTAAAACGGCTACTATACCTTCTACTGTTCATATTGTAAAAATGCCTAAGTTGAGTGATACAATGACAGAAGGTGTGGTAGTAAAGTGGAATAAAAAAGTAGGAGATAAAGTAAAAAGCGGAGATATATTAGCAGAGATTGAAACAGACAAAGCCACTATGGAATTTGAATCTTTTTATGATGGCGTTTTATTGCATATTGGTGTGCAAGAAAAACAATCTGCACCAGTAGATGCTTTATTGGCTATTATTGGAAAAGGTGATGAAAATGTCAATGAAATTTTAGAAGCATTGAAAGGTGGAGTAAATACAAGTGCCACTTCATCAAAAGAAGCAACCACAAATACCAACAAAACAGAAGCATCATCAGTAAATCAAAAAGTTAGTGCGACAACAGATGCATCAGGAAGAATTAAAGCATCGCCATTAGCAAAAAGATTAGCAAAAGAAAAAGGGATAGATTTATCGCAGGTAAAAGGAACAGGAGAAAATGGCAGAATTACAAAAAGAGATATTGAAAACTTTAAACCATCCTCAACACCATCTACATCAGCAAGTATAGCAACCTCTGCATTTGCCGACTTCAAAGAATCATACAGAGATGAGGATTTAACGCAAATGAGAAAAACGATTGCTCGTAGATTAACAGAAAGTAAAAATTCAGCACCACATTATTACTTGACCATTGATGTAGATATGGAAAATGCTATTGCATTCAGAACAATGGCTAATCAGGCACAAGATGTAAAAATTTCATTTAATGATATTGTTGTGAAAGCTGTTGCTTTGTCATTGAGAAAACATCCAAAAGTAAATAGTAGTTGGTTGGGCGACAGAATCAGATATTATGACCATATTCACATTGGTGTAGCTGTTGCTATAGAAGACGGATTAATTGTGCCTGTGGTTCGTTTTGCAGATAAAAAATCTTTAGTGCAAATTTCTTTGGAAAGTAAAGAACTTGCTACAAAGGCAAAAGAAAGAAAATTGCAACCTAAAGATTGGGAAGGCAATACTTTCACAGTTTCTAATTTAGGAATGTTTGGTATATCACAATTTACATCTATTATCAATAGTCCAGAATCTTGTATTTTATCAGTAGGTGCTATTAGAAATGTTCCTGTGGTTAAAAATAATCAGGTAGTGCCAGGTAATGTAATGACTTTAACAATGGCTTGCGACCATAGAACTGTGGATGGAGCAACTGGTGCCGCATTTTTACAAACTTTGAAAAACTATCTTGAAAATCCTATTGGAATGTTGTTGTAAAGATTGGATGATTTTTTGAATAAGTAAAATGACTGATACTGAAAATTTAAAAGTAAAAACAATTAGCACAAGGGTTTCAATTGCACACACTTCAAATAATGATACTAAAATTTGGAGTTTAGTAATTTTACCTTATGTAGAAAAAACAAAAATGTGGGGATTGTTGTTATGGATTATTGCATGGACAGTTAGTGGATTGATAATTATTGGAAGTTATAAAGTATCAGTTAATTCAGAACAAAAGTTATTTATTATCATCTTTACATTTTTCTGGTTGTATTATGAATGGAAGATGATAAATGTTTACATCTGGAAAAAATGGGGAAAGGAAAAAGTGTGGATAAAAGACGATACGCTTTATATTGAGGAAGATGTGTTGAATAAAAAAAGAATAAAGAAGTTTAAGACAAGAGACATAAATTCAGTAGAAATGGTTGAGTTTGATGAAAAGTCGTTTCTTGATTTTATTTCAAATAGTTTTTGGAATAAAGGAAAGGCAAGAGTAAAAGTAAATGTATTAGGAAAAGATTATTATTTTGCTTATCAAATAACAGACTCAGAAGCAAGAGAGATAGTGAAAGAATTGAAGAGAGAGGTGGTGAGGTAAAATCACGCCTCTACCATTCTTTTACCTCTCACTTTCTTGATTAAAATTTTAATTGAAATAGGTATCTTCAAATACAATTTCAAAAACCAGTATCTTTTTAAACTTGCTTTTAATAATTGACATTTGTCTGTAATGCTTAATGGTGCTGTGCCGTATTCATATAAATCATAGTTCAGATATTGTGCAGTTTTTCCGCAAATTGTTGCAATTTTTTTTAGTTGAATTTCACTTAATTCTTTTTTCCACAAGCCAATTTTATCTTTAGATATGGGCTTTAATAATCCGCTGTGAAAATCTAACATTCTATGATAATACGCTTCACCAACAACAGGCCTTTTGTATTCTATAAATTTTTTGTAATTCTCTTGAAAGTTTAACATTTCAGGAAAAAACTTAACTTCTAAAAATTGACAAATGTTTTGAATAGTTTTTTCTGTTTGTAAAATCAAATCTTCATAATGCACTACAAGTATTTTTTCTTTGGGAATTTTTTCAAACAGATATTGCACATTTTTGTATGTATCATTCCAAATGCCCGCCATATACACAATATCCGATGTATTGTGCAAATTTCTTTTTTTTCTAATTAATACATTATCTCTTACATCTCTTGTCAAAATAATATATTTTGAATCAGGAAAAATTTTCAACACATCTTTAATGTAATACAAATACTTAATTTGTTTATCAACGAAAACCTTTAAGTTTGATTTATCTTTTACATCAAAAAAATGCCAATAAATAAGCCGAAGTAGAGTAGGGTAGGGTAAGTGTTCTTTGTGTGCTAATAAATTTTTTTCAAATACTTTTATATCACTAAAAAACATTTTCAAATTCTTTTCTGACAAATACACAAAATCATGAACTAAATCTTGGATTTCTTTTTCAGTATAAGTAACTTTTTGATGATATTTTGGATATAAATAAAGTGCAAATAATTCTTCTGATGTAGCAAGTATTTCAGGAGATTGATTAAGTATTGCATTTAATAAACTGCTTCCTGTTCTTTCTGTGCAAAGAATAAAGTGAATAGGTAATTGTTTTATTTTATTTATATCAAGCATTGATAAGTTGTTTCTTTTTATTAGCCACTATACCATACACACAAAGATATGCAAAACACAGCATTCCTACTACATAACTCAAATTAATTCCAAATGGTTTTGAAAGATATGCCTGAAATACACTAATCCATCCGCCACCCATTATCATCATAATAAGTAAACTTGATACAATGCCTGTATTTTTGCCCATTTTATAGAGTGCAATTTCAAATATACAAGGCCATAAAGTTGAGCAAAATAAACCCACTGCAAGAATATTAAAAATTGAAAATGTAGATTGTGTAATAATACCTAATCCAATCAAAGTAAATCCAGCAATAGAGTAATATGTGAGTTGCCTTGCTGCATCGCCTTTTGAAAGGTAATCTAAAATTATCATTACAACAATATATACTAACATCCATTCAATGTTTGGAATACTTTTGTGATTAATAAGCAAAATTATATTGATTAAACTATATGCCAGTAAAGGAAAAATAATTTTCAATAAAGATTTTTTCCATTTTGATTCTGCGAATATATCAGCCGCAGAAGCCCATCTGCCAATCATCAAACATCCCCAATATAATGAAATGTAAGGTGCTACTTCACTTGTTGAAATGTTTGCTTTTTGCTTTGCAAATTCTGCAAAATTTGCAGCAGTAGATACTTCCACGCCAACATAAGTAAATATCGCTAACATCCCCATCCAAACTTGTGGTTGTTTAATAAGTGATGTTATTTCACTGAATTGCTGAATGCTTTGTGTTTCGGCATTGAAATCAAATTTCATTTTCTGAAAGAAAAATATTACAGCAATAATGATAAACATTGCACCTAATATCAAATAAGGATACATTAAATGTTCAATAGATGAAAGTTGTGTTGAATTTTTGAAAACAGCATAAGATACAATGAGTGGGCCAATGGTTGTGCCAATGTTATTGATACCACCTGCTAAACTTAATCTTTGCGAACCAAATGAAACATCACCAGCATTGATAACAATAGGATTAGCAGCAGTTTGTTGTAATGAAAAACCTAATCCGATAATAAACAATCCAGTGATGAGTGCAACAAATGAACTGCTCTGTGCTGCAGGAATAAAGAGCAATGAGCCAATAAATGAAATCAATAATCCAATACTTAATCCCTTTGAATATCCTGTAACTTGAAGCAAATCATTTTTGAGATAAAAACTAATCAGCAAATACAATATACTTCCAATTGTATAAGCGAAATAAAAAACAAATGAAATCATTTGAGATTGCCATTGTTCAATGTGTAAATGGTCTTTGAAAATAGGAATAAGCACATCATTACTTGCGGCTACAAATCCCCAAAAGAAAAACAAACCAACAACGCTGTAAAATACCGATGAAGTTTTTTTCATAACTACTAATAAGGAATGTAAGTGAAACCAATCAACAAATTAAATCTTTGTGATGGATAATTATACCATTTGTAATAGCGTAAGTTTGCGATATTTGCTAATGTTGCAAATACAGAAAGGGATTTGTTTCTTTTGTATTCTGCAGTGAAATTAAAGTCAATGATATTTGAAAGTAGTTTGTAATTATTATTGATGGAAGTTTTAGCCCATCTTTCGCTGATTAGAAAGGCATCTGTTTTGAATAAAAAATTTTCATTGAGTGTATATTGTGCTGATAATTGTGCTTTGTAAATGGGCTTTTGCCATGGTTTAATGAAATTCTTTAATTGATAATAATAGTAACTTCCCGATGCCATTATTTTTAGTTGATTGATGGCATCATAGCGAATTTGAGCGTTCAATGAATACAATGTAGTGTTATCATATTCTACCATATATTGATTGTTGATATTTAAGTTTCTATCATAATAGATATTAAAGAAGTGCAAACTATCCCATCTTTCATAATTGCCTTGAATAATATAATCTGTTTTTGAACTTAATCTGCCTTTGAATCCTGCAAATATATTGATGGACTGATTTGAATTAGTTAAGTGTATGCCTTTGTTTAATGAATAAAAAATGGTATTGATAAATGGATTTTCATCAGATAATGATTTGATGCTGTTTTTGTTAAGTTGTCCATCAATGCCTGCAAATGTTTCAATGATGTGATGATACATATTGTAGTTGATAAAAAACACAGGATAAAAATAAAACTTTTTAGCATAAAAAACATCTAATGTTGTTTTAATTCCTACACGAATTTCTATGTTTTCATTTTTTGATAAAAAGTATGGAGATAGAGTAAAAATGTGGTTATTCAAAGTATCTTTGTTGAGTTTATGATTGTAAAAATCATAATTGACATTGAGGAAAAAATTTTCTTGATGTATAAAAGTATTAAGTGTAGCATTTAGTTTAATATTGTTTTCTCTTGCATCTTGATAGTTTTGTAAGTTATAGTATGATATTAAAATATCGTGATGAATTTTTGATGAATCGTTGTAATTACTTTTAATTTTCAATGAAGGCGACCAATAATAATATTGTTGTCTGTAAAAATTTTTGTCAGAAAATTTGTTGACAGAAGTATCAAAGCCATAGTTGTATAATTTATTATTAGAATAATCTAAATTGAATTTGAGAAAATGTTTTTCAATGTATTTTTCTGCAAATGCAGATGCTGTATGGTCTGTAAATCCACTGTATCCAACATTTTGAAGTTGTTTGTCTGATGCTAAAAGATTGTAGTAAATGCCATAACGGATATTTTTGTCGTTTTTATTTCCAAAATAAAGTTCTAACAAGGGCATATTATACATAAAGCCATATCCACCTTTGATGTAGGAACGATGTGCGTTCCAAACATATTTTTCTTTGTATTTTGCAAAGGTTAATGGTTCTAATTGATATTTTTTATAAATAGGAAAAGAATTGATGGAGTAATTAAAGTTGGTGATTTTTTTAATAGTATCTGCAATTTCAGGGTTATCGGAAAGTTTATTAGCGGCTTTGATAATGGGCTGAAAATGTGATTGCACATTAAAACTAATATCCTGCACTTGAGATAAAATGGTGTTTGTAATCATTGTGCAGGTAAATAAAATTAAGTGTATTTTTTTCATAGTTATAAATTATTGTTGTTGTTTTGATTCTTGATATTCATCAAATAGTTTGTCAAATAAATCTTTATTTTCTTTGTTAGTTTCATTTTGATTTAATGCTCTGTTTACTTCATCTAATTTTTGTTGTGCAGTTTTCAAAATTTCATCTTTTACTTTAGCAGTAAGAATAGTTTCTAAAATAATTTTTGCATTAGCATAATCTTTTTGTTGCATATAAGCATCGGCTAATACAAGCATTCCTTCTGCATTTATTTCATCATTTGTATATTGATAAGATAAAAGTTCATTGATAGCATTTTCACATTGTTTGTAATTACCCTGACCTAAATAAATTTTAGCCGCATATACATAACTTCTTGCACCATTAGAGTTTTTGAGTTGTTTGGGAAGTGTAGTAAATTCTTTCAATGCTTCATTATATTGTTGTTGTTCATATAATGCAAGGGCTTTGTAGTATTTGGCTTCTTTTATTTGATTATCATTTGCTTTGTTTGAATTTGATAAAATAAAGTTACTTAATTCCAATACTTTTGAATAATCTTGTAATTGCACAGCAGATTTAAGAGCAAACCATTTTGCTTGAAAAACATTAGCAGGTTCTTCGGTTGTTTCTGCGTATTTTAATAATAATGGAAGTGCTTCTGAATAATTTTTTTGTTTGTAAAAATAAAATGATGTTTTGGCTAATGCATCTTCTGTAAATAAGAAGCGATTAGAATGACGAACAATAACTAAATAATGTTCAATTGATTTTTGGATATTGCTTGAATCACTTGAATTGTAAAGACATTCAGCAATACAATAATGTGCTTCCATTGCATTCTTTCCATCAGGAAATTTTTGCAGATATTCTTCAAATAAGGATTTTGCTTTTTCACAATTTTTTTGATTGTAATAATAATCTTTTGCTGATTCATATAAAGAGTTTTCAACTTGATTGACAGATAAAGGATTTCCAATTGCTTCAAAATATCTTTCCATTTCAGCAATTTGCCCTTTACTTTCAAAAATCTTTTTAATAACAGGTAATACTTCCTGTGCTTCACTGCTATTAGGATTATTTTTTACTACTTTGTCTAAATATAAAAATGCTTTGTCATCATTTTTTTGCGAATAATAAATTAATCCCAGCGAAACCATTGCTTTTATTGATGAAGGATGATTAGGATAAGCACTTAAAAATTTTTCGTAATACTGAATGGCTGATGAATTCAATTTCATATCATTGTTGTAAGTATCGGCTATTTCAAGTAAGGCAAGTGGTGTATAATCAGATTTTGGATAATTTTCAGTAAGTGTTTTTAATAATGAAACTTTTTCATCAAACTTTTTCAATAAACCAAGACACAATGCTTTTTGATACATAGCATAGTCGGTTTCGGTTTTATTTAATTGAATGGCTTTGGAGTAATATTCTACAGCCATAGGATAATTTTGTTGCAAAAAGAAACAATCACCTGCACGAATAGCCGCATCAGATTTTTTAGTATAATCATTAGAATTACTGTTGGCAAATTTTGAAAAGAATACAGCGGCTTCTGCAATATCACCTTCGTTTTGTCTTTTTAAGTAACAATAAGCAATGTTGTAATTACTAACTTCGTATTCCTTCATTGATGGGGCAAATGGGAGTAATTGAAATTTTTTCCAGTAAGTAATAGCAGTTGAATAATCTTTATTTTGAAAATAAATTTCTGCAAGCCAGTAATGTGCTAATGTTGTAAATACAGATTCATTAGCAGTTTTAATAGTTTTATTAAAATATAATTCTGCAAGTGGATAATTTTTATCATTAAAATATCTGACTGCTAAATTGAAAAGTAATCTTTGATGGATTTGCTCAATTTGTGGTGTTTTTACAGATATTTTATCAATGGTTTCTAATGCTTTTTCATAGTTTTTTGTGGTAGCATAAGCATTGATAAGATATTGAAGGGCTTCATCTTTACGATGTGAAAGAGGATATTCATTGATATATTGTGTAAAAGCATTGATGGTTTCATTGAATGGGCTGTAATCTAATTCATAAGAAAGTTTAGCAAAGTTGAACAAAGCATCTTCTTTTATAGATGGAATAAAATTTAATTTTGATGCACCATAAAAAGCATTTTTGGCTTTGTCTTTTTGATTAAGTTTTAAATAGCAATCTGCTAAATGATACCAAGCATTTTGTGCAATAGAATCTTCCTGACCTATTGATTTTTCAAAGTATTTAGCCGCATTCTCATAATTTTTTTGTTGATAATATGCGTAACCAAGTAAATAATTACCTTGATTATTTAAGCCGCTTAATTGATTTGCTTTTTCAAGTGCTTCTGCACATTTATCATATTGTTTCAGATTAAAATATGATTCACCAAGCATTCTTTGAATTTCAGGAAGTTTTTGATAAAACAATGAATCTTTGATAAGTTTATTAGTAGTTGAAATAACATCCTGAAATTTGTTTTGAATAAAATAAATGTGTGTGATATAGTATGGAATGATTACAGCATAGTTATTATCTTTTTCTAATTTCAAGAAGTTTTCAAGTGCAGGTTCGTATTTTTTTTGTTGATATGCAATGTGAGCGTAGTAGTAAGTAGCGTGATTGTAATAAGGATTATCAGTATCTTTCAGTTCATAAAATTCTGCTGATGCTTCATTCAAATGCCCTGTTTCCATTAAAGAGTAGCCCTTTTTGTAGCGATACTCAAAATATCTTTCTTTTGATAAAACATCACTATCAATTTTTTTGAAAGTATTTATTACATCCTGATATTTTTTCTTTTTGAAATATAAATCACCTAAGTAAAAAAGAGCATCATTAACTTTTGTAGATTCTGGATGTTTGCTTACAAAATTTTTCAAGAGCAATTCAGCATCCTTGTTTTCTAAATAATAAGCACAAACTGCTTGATAATATTCAGCATCAACAGATAATAATTGTTCTTTATTTTTTGATTGATTGTATTTATCAAAGAGTTGGTAAGCATTTGAATAATCTTTATTATCAAATAATTCAGTTGCTTTTTTAAATAATGCATTATCATCTGTAAAATATAAAGTTTTTTGAGCATTGATGTTTTGAAAAAAACAAAAAGAAATCAGCACTAAAATTTGAAAGTGTTTCATCGTAAAAAATTTGCGTAAAATTATAGATAGTAGTTCGTAAGATTTTACTCGCATTGAAAAAAATATCCACTTGATAGTGTTAGTAATTTTTTATTTGAATAACTCATCATCATTTTAATTCACCTTAACTTTGTGCATTCAAAATTAACTAATGAGCACTGTATTAAAATATGAAAATGTAGAAATTTATCATGATGAAAATTTGATTTTAAAGAATGTCAATTTTCAAATAAATAAAGGTGATTTTGTGTATTTACTTGGAAAAAGTGGTAGTGGAAAAACAAGTTTGATAAAAAGTATTTATGCTGATATTCCTTTGAATAAAGGGAAAGCAGAAGTTTGTGGATATAATTTATTGACTATAAAGAAAAAAGAGATTCCATATTTACGAAGAAAAATAGGTATTGTGTTTCAGGATTTTCAACTATTGCCTGATAGAGATGTGTATGATAATTTGCTGTTTGTAATGAAAGCAACAGGATGGGAAAATCACAATAAAATTGATGAGCGAATTAAAGAAGTATTAAAGAGTGTAGGATTATCAGATAAGTATAATAAAATGCCTTATGAACTTTCAGGAGGCGAACAGCAAAGAGTGTGCATTGCAAGAGCGTTAGTAAATCATCCTGAATTGATAATTGCCGATGAACCAACAGGAAATTTAGACCCACAAACTTCTTTAGAAATTGTTCAACTTTTAAAGCAATTAACACAAACCTCAGATACAGCAATATTATTAGCCACTCACGATATACTTGTTTATCAAAAAATAAAAGGCACTACATTAGTGTGCGAGAATCAAACTATTACTCAAATATGAAAAAATATTCAGAACCATATTTGATTGAATTTTCAAAAATTGGAAATAGTAGTGTAGGATATATTTCTGTGGCAGAAGCACAAAAGTCAGTGCCTTTTGAAATTAAAAGAGTTTTCTGGACTTATTTTACACCCGAAGAATTAACAAGGGGACATCATGCACACTATAATACTGAACAAATTTTAATAGCAGTAGCAGGCAGAATTATTGTGCATACTGAACTTCCTGATGGTAGAAAAAATGCATATACGCTTGAAAAGCCAAATATTGGCATATACTTACCACCACATTGCTGGCATTATATGGAATACTCACATACTGCGGTTCAATTGGTTTTAGCAAGTGCTGTGTATGATGAAAAGGATTACATTCGTGATTACAACAAATATAAAGAAGTTTATTTATGAGTAAAAAAAATAAGGAGTTAACTTTTGAAGATTTTCAAAAACTGGCAAGAAAAAAAGGGCTGGCATTACCTGAAAAAATTGGCTTTCCAACATCTTATCGTGAAGGATATTATGAGGTGATATTAGAAGATATTTTTTCAAAACTGCCAATTAATACTACAACTAAAAAAGTAGTGCTGGATATTGGATGTGGTTGTGATTTACTCACGCATAAATTGATTTCAATATGTAAACAACAAAAACATACATTGTTATTAAATGATTCGCAAGAGATGTTAGATAATTTGCCAAAAGATAATTTTCCAAAATATATTGCGGGTAAGTTTCCATTAGAAAATCCTGTATTGAAAAGATATAAAGGAAAAGTAGATTTTATTTTGTGTTATAGTGTGTTATTTTATGTGTTTGCTAATGATAACATTTATCAGTTTATTCACGAAGCAGTGGATTTACTTAAATCTGGTGGAAAGATGCTAATAGGTGACATTCCTAACTATGATAAGCGAAATCGTTTTTTACAATCTGATGAAGGAAAAAAGTTTTTGAAAAATAGTAAAAATATCAAAGGTTCTACTGCACACGAAAATTTGAATCAAAAAATGGATGATACAGTCATTTTTTCTTTGATGATGAGATTAAGAAAATTTGGATGTGAAACATACTTATTACCTCAAAATCCTGCTTTACCAATGGCAAACAGAAGAGAAGATATTTTGATTGTGAAAAGGTAGGGGGGCTATTTCCCTTCTCGTAATTTTTTTACACGCTCTTCTGTTACAGGATGGGAAGATAAAAACTCGGGAATATTTTCAGTGCCACTTTTCTGAGATATTTTTTCAAGTAGATTGGCTAAAGGAGTAGTGGAAAGTTGGTGAGTTTTTAATTGTTGAATGGCATAATCGTCTGCTTCAGATTCATAACTGCGGGAATAAGATAATGATAAAAGTTGATGTGTAAGTGTTGCAACAAATGAAGAAAAATCACCAATGATATATCCTACAACAGCGGCTGTTAATCCTGATTTTATCATTAATTTCAAACTATGCTTGTAATGTAAATGTCCTGCTTCGTGTGCCAATACTCCCATTACATCAGTATAATTGGTTGTATCTGTGCTCATTTTTACAAGTGAATCTAAAATGATAATATAATTGCCGGGTAGTGCGAAAGCATTTGGATACGGTGCGTTTCTAAATAACAAAGTAATTTTTGAACTATCAGTGTTATTTAATTTGAAAAATTTTTCTTTGATTTTATTTTGTGTAAAAGTAGATAATGAAGTAGGTTCTAATTCTCTTATATCCATTGATTGAATGGTAGATTCACCAATTTGTTTTTGAATTTCTACAGGAATAATATCTGCAACCACAGTGCTGATAAATTCTCCACCCCATTGAAATGCGGCATAAATAATACCTGCAAATAATAATGTGATAAATAAAATGAAAACAATAAACTTTTTCATTCCTTTATTTTCTCATTCTTTTAATTAACTGATTGTTTTTGTATAGTTCCAACATTACTTCTTTCCCAGATGTATCGTAATATACCCAAATACTATCTTTCAAATCATTTTTGTAATAACCAGAGTAGTATAATTTTCCATTAGGATGATATACATTACTTTTGCCATTCATTTTTCCTCTATTATATGTGCATTCACTCCATAATAATCCGTTAGGATAAAAAAATAACCATTCGCCGTGTCTCTTGCCAAATCTGTAAAAACCCTTGTATTTGACTATACCATTTGGATATTTTTCTTCTGCATTACCAGTAAAACTTGAATCAGCAGGAGGTTTAATAAATAATTCTTCTAATTGATTGTTTTTTGAAGAGTTAGAATTAACGGTATTTGTATTAATAGTTAATTCATTTATTTTTTCTTTTACATCTGATGAATCTGAATTAGATTGACAAGAAATCAGTAATCCTAAAATACTTGTCAATAAAATATTTGAAAAAATTTTTTTATGATTTAATACATAATGTTTTATACTCAAAGAATGAAAGTTGATTTGTATGTTCATATTTTTTTGTTTAGAATCTAGTAGGAGTGTATTATGCCTTTACATTTTTAAAATTTGCTTTTTACAAATCCTTTAAATTATACTCATTAATTTTTCTATACAATGTTCTTTCGCTGATACCTAATTCTTGTGCAGCATATTTCCTTTTCCCTTTGTGTTTAATGAGTGCTTTTTTTATCAATTCTTTTTCTTTGTCTTGTAAAGATAATGTTTCTTCAATTGGAATAACATTTTTATCTTGTTTTTCTTTGGATAAATTTGATGGAGATTCGTGTTTAATAAGAATAGGTTTTTCTGAAATACCTGATAAAACTGGCAATTGAGAGGTCTCATTAGTTTCTTCTTCAAGGATATCTGGTTTAACAATAGTTACAAGGTTATATACAACTTTTTTAAGTTGATCCACTTCTTTTTTTAATTCAAAAAGAGCCGATTTTAAAATAGCTTCTTCGTATTGAACTTCATTAAGGCGAATAGGTGAAGCATTTGTAGATGCGGATGGTGTATTTAAATAATTTGACAACATTTCTGCCGTTATTATTCTTTCTTTTTCAATAATTGAAATTTGCTCTGTAATATTTTTTAATTGGCGAATATTACCTGGCCAATAATAATTTAAAAGAAGCTCTTCTGCATCTGGAGTAAGTTGAATAGCGGGCATTCTATATTTTACAGCAAAGTCAGAAGCAAATTTTTTAAACAACAAAAGAATATCTTCTTTTCTTTCTCTTAAAGGTGGAAGGTAAATAGGCACAGTATTTAAGCGATAATATAAATCTTCTCTGAATTTTCCTTTTTGAATAGCCAAATCAAAGTTGATATTAGTTGCCGCAACCACACGAACATTTGTTTTTTGAACTTTACTACTTCCTACCCGAATATATTCACCTGTTTCTAAAATACGAAGCAATCTTGCCTGTGTAGCTAACGGCAATTCACCAACTTCATCTAAAAAAATGGTTCCACCATTTGCCACTTCAAAATAACCTTTACGAGAATCTGTGGCACCTGTAAATGCTCCTTTTTCGTGTCCAAATAATTCACTGTCAATTGTGCCTTCGGGTATAGCACCACAATTCACTGCAATGTATGGACCATGTTTTCTGCTGCTAAATTGATGAATAATTTGAGGAAAAACTTCTTTTCCCGTTCCGCTTTCTCCAAGTATTAAAATGGTCAAATCTGTAGCGGCTACTTTTACAGCAATATCTATTGCTCTATTAAGCAATGGATGATTGCCAATGATTCCATATCTGTTTTTTATTTCTTGTAATGATTGCATAATTAAATTAACTAAAATATTCTTTCATTCTTTCGTAAAAAGATTTTTCTTTTTTATTAGAAGCAGGTTGAAAATTCTTTGAATTTCGTAATTGTTCCAGAATCTTTTTTTCTTCAGCACTTAAGTTAGTTGGCACATATACATTCACATCAATAATAATATCTCCTTTTCCATATCCGTTGATTGAAGGCAGACCCTTACCTTTTAATCGCAATAATTTTCCAGATTGTGTGCCGGGTTCTATTTTAATTCTTGCTTTACCATCTAAAGTTGGCACTTCAATACTCGCACCTAATGCGGCATCTGGGAAACTAATGAATAAATGATAAATAAGATTATTACCTTCTCTTTTGAAATATGGGTGCGGTTCTTCTTCAATGTGAATGATTAAGTCGCCAGAAACACCAGCATTTGGAGCGGCGTGTCCTTTACCTCTTAATGATAATTCCATTCCATCTTCTACACCTGCGGGGATATTAAAGGATACAATTTCTTCTCCCCATACTACGCCATTTCCATTACATACATCACATTTTTCTGATGGAATGGAACCTTGTCCATTACAAGTTGGACAAGTACTGCGAGTTTGCATAGCACCTAAAATTGTTTGCTGCACCTTTACAATTACACCAGAACCCTTGCAGGTTGGACATGTTGTTAATTTACCACTTTTAGCACCAGTGCCACTACATGCGTTGCAGACAACTTGTTTTTTTATTTTAATTTTTTTGTTTACTCCTGTGGCTATTTCATTTAAATTAAGTTTTACATTTATTCTAACATCACCTCCTCTTGCTCTTCTTCTGCCACTTGATCTACCAGAAAAACCAAAACTTTCTCCAAAAATATCTTCAAAATGAGAAAAAATATCATCCATATTTACATTGGCACCACCATAAAAGCCACCTGCACCATCGGAAGCGGCTGATGAGCCAACACCTGCATGTCCAAATTGATCATATCTTTGTCTTTTTTCTTTATCACTTAGAACTTCATACGCTTCATTAATTTCTTTAAATTTTTCTTCCGCTTCTTTATTGCCTTGGTTTTTATCAGGATGATATTTAACGGCTAATTTTCTATATGCTTTTTTAATTTCCTCTTCTGACGCATTTCTTGGAACACCTAATATCTCGTAATAATCTTTTTTCATAATTCATTAAATTTTTAATTATTCACCTACAACAACTTTTGCATGACGAATGAGTTTATCATTCATTTGATATGCCTTTTCAAGTTCTTCTACAACTTTTCCTTTTAGTTCTTCTGATTGAGCAGGAATTTTTGCAACGGCTTCCATTGTGTCCGCATTAAATTCTTTGTGCAAACTATCAATGGGAACAATGTTATTTTGAGATATGATGTGTTTAAATTTATTGTGAATGATTTCAAATCCTTTTTTAACCACTTCAATATCAGTAGCAGTAGCATTTTCTTTAATGGCTCTGTCAAAATCATCTAAAATAGGTAAGATAGATTTCCAAATTTCTTCACCTGCGTATTTAATCAGGTCTTCTTTTTCTTTACGAGTTCTTTTTCTAAAATTGTCAAACTCGGCTAATAACCTGATGTGTTTATCATTCAACTCTGCTAATTGTTGCTCTAAAGTTTCAATTTTTTTCATTAGTTCATTCTTTTCTTGTGATTCTTGATTGGCAGATTCATTATTATTAGATGAATCTGTACTTGAGTTATTATTTTGTTGTTCATTATTTATTTGCTGTTCATTCATTGAATTTGTATTTGTAGATTCTGACTTATTTTCAGTATTGTTTTCTACTTCTGATTTGATTTTATCGTTTTCCATAGTATCATTTTTTGAGACAAAATGTATATCAATTTGTCTGCCAAAGGGCAAAAATAGGTAATTATGTCATATTTTTTTAGAATAAATGGAATTTTTGATGGCATATAATAACTTTTCTGCTTTTAGATTACATTCTTCATATTCTTTTTCTGGATTAGCATAAATAGTAATAGCACTTCCAGCCCATATTTTTAGGGTATGTGATAATGTATCATAAAAAATACTTCTTATTAAAACAGATAAATCAAAATCACCATTATTGAAAATACCTAAACACCCGCTGTAATATTCTCTAGGAAAAATTTCTAATTCATCGGCAATTTGCATCGCCCTAATTTTTGGAGCACCAGTCATACTTGCCATAGGAAAGGTAGCATATATTATATCTTTGAATGAGATATTTTCTGATAATTTACAAGAAATTTTGCTCACCATTTGATGAACAGAAGCATAAGTTTTAATTGTAAAAAGTTCATCAACTTTAACACTGCCTTTGTCAGCCACTTTTGACAAATCATTACGACAAACATCTACAATCATAGCATTTTCGGTTCTTTCTTTATTACTATTTAATAAATCAAATTTATTTTTTTCATCTTCTTCAATATTTTTCCCTCTTGCCGCAGTGCCTTTGATGGGCTCTGTAAATAGAATGTTTTTCTCTTTCTTTAAAAATCTTTCAGGCGAAAAACTTAATATGATTGTTGAATTATATTTAAATATTGCAGTAAAAGGGCTTTGCATTGTGTTTAATAAATACCAAAATATTTCTGTTATTGAAATATCAATATCTTCAAATACAAAAGGTATACAATAATTCATTTCATAAATATCGCCCGATTTTAAGTATTGTTGAATTTTTTGAAAATTTAATAGATATTCTGAATAATCAATGGTTTTAATTTTGGGATTAAAAAGATGAGAATTATTAGTTTTTTGTTTAGGTAGAATAGATTCTAAAATATCTTTTATTTCAGAGATTTGTTCAATTTTCTTTTTATTTTTTACAGGAAGAATAATGGGCTGTTCAGTTTTACTTTTTCTATCAAAACATTTTGGTTCAATTAAATTTTTGTAATCGTATGGAATTAATACCGCACATTCTTTGAAATTATCAATGTTTTCAATAGGAATTATATTATCAGATAGTTCATAGAAATAATTCTCAAGCCCATCATTTAAACTGGAAAAAGTAATCAGGAAATTGTTCATAATTTTCAAACGAGTTGAAATTTTATACTTGCTTTTAAAATGGCGGCAACACTTAATGAATCAGTAATTTCATTATTCATTACCATTTTAAGGGCATCTTTTAAATGAATTTTTTTAATGGTAATATCTTCAGTTTCTTCAGGATTAGATTCTTTTTGTTCCAAATTTTTAGCTAAATAAATAATGGCTAACTCATTAGTTACAGAATTACTTGTATGTAAGCGAAGCAATTCTTCGTAATGATGTGCCACTAAACCAGTTTCTTCTAATAATTCTCTTTTAGCACTTTCTAATGGTTCAACATCTAATTTCCCACCACCTTCTGGAATTTCCCAACTGTATTGATTTAATGGATAACGCCATTGCCCAACCAAATAAGTATAACCTTCTTCATCAATGGGTAAAATGCCTATTGCTAAATGTTTAAATTTCACAACATTGTAAATACCTTTATTTCCAGATGGATTAATAACATCATGAAGTTCTAATTCTATCCAAGGGGAATCAAAAATTTTTTTTACTGATAATGTTTGCCAAGGATTATGTGTTTTCATTTAAATTTATTTTGATTTTCTAATAATATTCACTGAAAAAAATTTTTGCAAAGATAAATCAAATATAGTCAAAGTTTATCCTAAAAAAGATAAAATAATTTTTCAATAAAATAATTATGTAGTGTTGTGTATATTTTTGATTATCTTTGCAGGCAATTAAAATAAATATGGCAGAAAGCACTACTACTACAAAAAGAGCAAACGCAGTTATCAAAGAATTTAATATCTCATTAGAAACCCTTCAGGAAACACTGAAAAAGAAAGGTATTCAACCGCCTCAAAATGCGAATGAAAAAATTTCTGAAGAGGCCTATTTTGTTTTGCAAAGAGAATTTGCACAAGATAAAAAAGTTAAAGAAGAAGCAGAAAAAAAGTTGAAATTAATTCAGGAATCAACTAAAAAAGAAACTGTTACTTTAGATAAAGCAATTAAGAAAAAGCAAGAAGAAAACATTACAGAAGAAAAAATTATTATTAAAAATGCTGCTACATCTGAGATTATTACCCCTGAAAAAATAACTGAAGAAAAAACTAAAAAAGACAAAATAAAACCTGCAGATAAGGAAAAAACAGAGGATAATATAGGTAAAGAAGAAATTATTAAAACTGAGATCCCAAAATTAGAAGGCCCAAAAACGATTGGAAAAATTAATGTTGAAGAAGATAAAAAATCTAAATCTACTAAAAAATCCAAATCAAGTAAAGAGGAAAAAGAAGTAGTTGCAGATAAAAAGGAATCAAAAGACAAAACAAAATCTACCACCAAAAAATCTACTTCAAAAACTAAAGAAAAAGAAGAACTTGAAGAAGTAACATCAGAAAAAAAATCTACTAAAAAAACTTCCAGTAAAAAGAAATCTGAAAGTGTTGAACAAATTACCGAACAAACAGAACCTCAAATTACTGAAACAAAAATAGAACAAACAAAAGTACAAGAAACTACTCAACCAGTTGCCGAACAAATAAAAGGAAAAACCGAAGAGACACCAGAAAAAAAAGAAGAAAAGCCAGAAGAAAAATTCATCAAAACAGAAATTCCAGTTCATGAACAACCAAAAGTTCTTGGAAAAATAGATTTATCTCAATTTCAAAAGCCAAAAGAAAAACCAGAAGATAAAACTGAAAAGAAACCAATTTTTTCTACATCTGAGCAAAAGAAATCTGAAGATACACATTCTCCAAAAGATAAGAAACGAAAGAGAATTATCAGACCTGATAACAATTCACAATCCAAAGGATTTTCACCAAAAGAACAACAAAGACCATTCAAAAAACATTTTGATGACAGAAGACATGCTCCATTGCCTAAAACTGAACCAGACCCAGAAGAAGTTGCAAGAAGAATTAAAGAAACATTAGCTAAAAAAGAAAAAGAAAAACAAGAAAAATCTAAGTTAGAAAAAATAAGAAAAGAAGCTAAAGAGAAAATTAAAGAAAAATTAGAAAAACAAAAAGAAGAAATTGCAGAACAAAGCAAAGTATTAAAAGTAACAGAATTTCTTACAGCCAATCAGTTAGCAAATCTGATGAATGTACCTGTTGCAAAGGTTATTCAAACATGTATGCAATTAGGTTTATTTGTTTCTATCAATCAAAGATTAGACGCTGAAACCATATTAATTGTAGCAGAAGAATTTGGATACAAAGTTGAATTTACTAGCGTTGAAGATGTTGAAAAAATTGAAGACCAGCAAGACGCTTCATCTGAAAATCTTGTGCCTCGTCCACCTATTGTAACTGTAATGGGACATGTGGATCATGGCAAAACATCATTACTGGATTATATTCGTAAATCTAATGTAGTGGCAGGTGAAGCTGGTGGTATTACTCAGCATATTGGGGCATACAATGTAAAATTGCCCAATGGAAAAAGTATTACATTTTTAGATACACCCGGTCACGAAGCATTTACTGCAATGCGTGCAAGAGGTGCTAAATTAACCGATGTGGCTATTATTGTGATAGCCGCTGATGATAGCATCATGCCACAAACTGTTGAAGCTATCAATCACGCACAAGCTGCGGGTGTACCAATGGTTTTTGCCATTAATAAAATTGATAAACCAGGTGCCAATCCTGATAAAATCAGAGAAGGTTTGGCTAATATGAATATTCTTGTTGAAGAATGGGGCGGTAAATATCAATGCCAAGAAATTTCCGCAAAAAAAGGAATCAATATAGATTTACTTTTAGAAAAAGTATTATTAGAAGCAGAATTCTTAGATCTTAAAGCAGATCCAACCAAAAGGGCAAGTGGAACAATAATAGAATCTTCATTAGAAGAAGGTAGAGGTTATGTTGCAACTGTTCTTGTTCAAAATGGTACTTTAAGAGTTGGAGATGTTGTGCTTGCAGGTGCATATAGCGGAAAAGTTCGTGCAATGTATAATGAAAGAGGACAAAAAATAACAGAAGCAGGACCTTCCATTCCCGCTAAAATTCTTGGATTAGACGGTGCTCCAAATGCTGGTGATAAATTTGTGGTGATGGAAGATGAAAGAGAAGCCCGTGAAATTGCTAATAAAAGACAACAATTAATAAGAGAACAACAATTGCGTGCTCAAAAACACATTACATTAGATGAAATTGGCAGAAGATTAGCAGTAGGTGATTTTAAAGAATTAAAGATTATTGTAAAAGCCGATGTAGATGGTTCAGCCGAAGCATTAACTGATTCATTACTAAAACTTTCAACAGATAAAATTCAAGTGAATGTTATTCACAAAGCAGTTGGTGCTATTAGCGAAAGCGATGTTTTATTGGCATCTGCATCTGATGCTATCATTATAGGATTTCAGGTAAGACCAACTCTCAAAGCCCGTCAATTAGCAGAAAAAGAAGAAATTGAAATCAGAACATATTCTATTATTTACGATGCCATCAATGATGTAAAATCTGCAATGGAAGGTATGCTTGCTCCACAAATGGAAGAAAAAGTTACATGCAATGTAGAAGTTCGGGAAGTGTTCAAAATTAGTAAAATTGGTACAGTTGCTGGTTGTTATGTTTTAGATGGCAAGATTACCAGAAATACAAAAGTACGTGTGGTTAGAGATGGTGTAGTTGTTTATACTGGCAATCTATCTTCATTAAAACGATTCAAAGATGATGTAAAAGAAGTAGCCGCAGGATTTGAATGCGGATTAACCATAGAAAACTTTAATGATATTAAAGTAGGTGATATCATTGAAGGATTTGAAATGGTAGAAGTAAAGCCCAAGTTGTAGAAAGACGGGAATATTATTTTAATTTGATTTAGATAGGCAAAATCTAAATTTTTGCTAACTTAATACAATTTGTCTCGTAAAATTGGTAATTTTTAATAAATTTCCCTAAAGTTATATTTAAGATGAAAAAATTTTTTGTCTATATTTTTGCTATTTTTTCATTTGAAACCATTTATTCACAAGTATTATGGCAAGCGAATACTGGGATTAATTATATTTATGAACCATTTAAAGATTATACTTTGCCTGGATATAATGTAGGTTTGGGTATAATAAACAAAAAAGGTTTTATTTTTCATTTGCAGGGAGGAAATTGGTATTCAAATGTTTCAGATAATAATTTTATTCATAGATATATTAATTTAGAAAAAGGTAATATTCCATTTTTATATTGTCAGTATGGATATTCCACAAATTTATTCAAAAAAATAAGTTGGAATATTTTATCTGGATTTGGTATATCAAAATTAGATGTTATTAGGTTTTTCAATATCTCAACTACATTGAAAATCAATTTTAACAGAACAATTTTTTTATATAATACTCTTTATTTAAGGGGACATAATTATGTTGTTTTAAATTTTGAAACAGGTTTTTATTATCTTTTGAGCAAAGAAGAAAAAGTAAAAAGTTTTTCATTTGATGATAATATTAAGAAAAAAATAGTGTGGCATTTTGGATATGGAGCAGATGGTAGTTTTGCACAATTTTATGGACTACCTATCAATAGGGGCAATTCTGCAACATATAAAGAATATACTTTTTATACAATGAATTTAAGTGCAGATATGCTTATTAAACATTTTTTAGTTAAATATATGGCAAGAATTTATGTTGGTAGTGGGAACAATGAATTATACATTGGTGGAGATACAAGAGTATTTCATAGCGTTGTTTTTGGATTTTCTAATGTTGAAGATAAACATACTTTATATTTTTCAATTGCAAATGGGTGGTTTTTTTCTGATGACATAACTTACAATGTTAGTTTAGAAAAAGAAAAGGTGAGTACAAGAGAAGAATTTAATCCAAGATTTTTACTATCGCCCTATATTGAAATTGGTGTACAAAGGAATAATGTAAGTATGGGAGTTTATGCTCAAAGGATAGGTTCTTTTAATCATGAAGGATATAATTCTGGCGGACATTTTAACACTTATACGGCTCCTTCTATTGTTTACACATGGGTTGGTCTAAAAATGAATTATAGAATCAACTATTAACTTGTATGTTCTATTTCTGAATTTTCAAACTATTTTCAAATTTATATTCTCAAAATTTTGTATTACATTATGCATCTATTGGTTAGAATAAGTTTTTATCATTATATGGATATTTAATGTCTGGACAAAATCTTTTCTCTATTTTTGTGGCAATAAAAATACAACTATGATGGTTACTGAAAATATCTCTGTTGAAGAGTTTCAAAAATTGGTTTTACAAGGTATTCCTGATGAACTTCCACCAAAGAAAGAATTAAATCCTTCTATTAATCACGCACCAAAAAGAAGATTGATACTTTCTGAAGAAGAAAAAATATTAGCCATTAAAAATGCACTTCGTTATTTTCCTAAAAAACATCATAAAGTATTAGCTAAAGAATTTTGGGAAGAATTACATACTTACGGAAGAATTTATATGTATCGTTTTAAGCCAGATTACAAAATTTATGCACGACCTATTCATGAATATCCGCATAAAAGTATTCAGGCGGCGGCTATAATGCACATGTTGTCAAATAATCTTGATATTGCTGTGGCTCAACACCCTGATGAACTGATTACTTACGGAGGAAATGGTTCAGTTTTTCAAAACTGGGCTCAATATCTACTCACTATGAAGTATTTAGCCACAATGACAGATTATCAAACACTGGTTTTGTATAGTGGCCATCCTATGGGTTTATTTCCTTCGCATCCAGATGCTCCAAGAGTAATTATTACAAATGGTATAATGATTCCAAATTATAGCAAACCAGAAGATTGGGATAGATATAATGCATTGGGCGTTACACAATATGGTCAAATGACAGCGGGTTCATTTATGTACATAGGACCACAAGGAATAGTTCATGGTACTACGATTACAGTAATGAATGCCGCAAGAATTTATCAAAAAAGATTTGGTAAAAAGGCAAGGTTGTTTGTTTCTGCTGGATTGGGTGGAATGAGTGGTGCTCAACCAAAAGCTGCAAAAATTGCAGGACTTATTTCTGTGGTTGCTGAAATTAATGAAAAACCATTAAAAACAAGATATAATCAAGGGTGGTTAGATGAATATTATGACAATTTAGATCAAGTGATTAATAGAGTAAAAGAATTATTACCTACTTCACAATCTGTGTCTATTGGATATTTAGGTAATGTTGTAGATTTATGGGAAAGATTAGTAAAAGAAAATATTCAAGTAGATATTGGCAGTGACCAAACTTCTTTGCATAATCCGTATTCAGGAGGGTATTATCCAGTGGGATATTCTTATGAAGAGTCAAATGAATTGATGGTTAGCCAACCCGAAAAATTCAAAGAATTAGTTCATCTTTCACTTCAAAGACAGGTAAAAGCTATTAATGCTTTAGTAGAAAGAGGAATGTATTTTTTTGATTATGGAAATGCATTTTTATTAGAATCATCAAGGGCTGGAGCTGATATTTTACTGCCAAATGGTGAATTCAAGTACAAAAGTTATGTGCAGGATATTTTAGGTCCAATGTGTTTTGATTTTGGTTTTGGTCCATATAGATGGGTGTGTACATCAGGATTAGCAGAAGATTTGAAAACAACAGATGAGTTAGCATTAGAAGTATTGGAAGAAATGTATGAACATTCGCCAGAAGAAATTCGCCAGCAGTTGATGGACAATATCATTTGGATTAGAGATGCTATGAAAAACAATTTAGTTGTGGGTTCGCAGGCAAGGATTTTATATGCTGATGCAGAAGCAAGGATTAAAATTGCTTTGAAAATAAATGAAGCCATTGCAAAAGGGAAAATAAAAGCACCCGTTGTTTTAGGAAGAGATCATCACGATGTAAGCGGTACTGATAGTCCATATAGAGAAACATCTAATATCTATGATGGTTCAAAATTCACAGCAGATATGGCAGTACATACATTTGTGGGAAATGCTGTGCGTGGTGCTACATGGGTAAGTTTGCATAATGGTGGTGGAGTAGGGTGGGGAGAAGTTATTAATGGTGGATTTGGTTTGGTTTTAGATGGTTCAGAAAAATCTTCCCAAAGAGCAAAACAAATGTTATTCTGGGATGTGAATAATGGCATTGCTCGCAGATCTTGGGCAAGAAATAAAGAAGCTATGTGGGCTATTCAAAGAGAAATGCAAAGAACACAGGATTTACAAGTTACTTTACCAAATTTAGTGGATGATGATATTTTGAAGGAACTTTTGAAATAATGAATTGAATTTTAATGTTCAATTTGCCTACACTTGCGGTCGGCATGCTGACATTTTGCAAGGCAAAATCGTCAGCACTCAATTCGTCATTACGAGCGAAGCGAAGTATTCTCAAATGTATTACCATACTTAACATTACGAGATTGTTTCGGGCTATTGTCCTCGTAATGACGGGGACTTCAAGAAATTAGTTTGGAATAATAAACAAGACAATTATATGAGACAAAGAATTACAAACATATTTTTAGAATTTACAAGAAGTGAAAAGAATGCAGGACTTGTTTTGATATTTTGCACCATAATCTCTTTAATCCTTGCTAATTCAGCATTTTCAGAAGAGTATATTCATTTTTGGCATCAACACATTAGCATTAGTATAATGGATTTTGAATTAAATTATTCAATTGAACATTGGATAAATGATGGGTTAATGACTATTTTTTTTATTTTAGTAGGACTTGAAATTGAAAGAGAATTGTATGCAGGTGAATTACATCCTATCAAAAATGCACTTTTGCCAATTATGGCTGCTGTGGGCGGAATGATTGTTCCTGCATTGATATATTCAGCTATCAATTTTAATTACCCTACAATAAAAGGTTTTGGTATTCCAATGGCTACAGATATTGCATTTTCATTAGCTATTTTATCTTTGGTTTCAAATAAAGTGTCTTCTTCAGTCAAAGTCATTTTAACAGCACTTGCTATAATAGATGATTTAGGTTCAATTTTTGTGATTGCATTTTTTTATGGTCAAGATATTCAATGGTTTTATTTAGGAACATCTTTGGGGATATTTTTAATTTTATTGATAATGAATAGATTGAAAATTTATCGGTTAACACCTTATGCATTGTTATTTATACCAATGTGGTATTGTATGATGAAATCTGGTATTCACGCTACATTATCTGGAGTACTATTTGCTTTTGCATTGCCTTTTAATGATAGAGAAGAAAAAAATCCATCTGTTCGTTTGCAGGAATTGTTGCATATACCTGTTGGTTTTTTGATTTTACCATTATTTACATTAGCCAATACTGCAATACCGATTAAAACAGAATATGTTAGTGAATTATTAAATGTACATTCTCTTGGAATAGGATTAGGTTTGTATATTGGAAAGCCATTGGGGATATTTTTAGGTATTTTATTATTAGTGAAGTTGAAAATTGTACGATTGCCAGAAGGAGTAAGCTGGTATAAAATTATTTCAATGGGAGTTGTTGCTGGTATTGGATTTACAATGTCTATATTTATTACTCATTTGGCATTTGATGAGGAAGTTCTTATTCAATCTTCTAAAATGATGATTTTAATTACAGCTGTAATGTCTGGGATAACAGGATATTTAATGTTTTTGTTGAGTAAAAATAAATTAATTGAGTAAAAGAATTAAGATAAATACTATAATTGAAAATTTATTACTAGTCAGGTAGGTATGTTTATCACGCAGAGGACGTAAAGAATTTCGCAATGTTCGCAAAGAGTATTTTTAACTTTGCGTCTTTGCACCTTTGTGGTAAAAAATTTAAGTAGTGGCTGAATAGTAACGAAAATTTTACAACGAAAACTTTTTGCCTTCTGTGGCCAGTTCTGTGTTTTCAAAAATACTTTTTGTTTCAGTAAGTAAATCATCTAATTTTTCATATCGTGATGAATAATGACCTATAATTAATTTTTGTGCATTCATTTGAATAGCAGTATTCGCAGCATCTATAGTAGTTGAGTGTAGTGTAAGTTCTGCAAGGTTTTGATGTTCTTTTTTGAAAGTTGTTTCGTGATAAAGGATATTGGCATTTTTTGTAATTTCCGGTAAATTTTTGAGTGGTGCAGTGTCTGAAAAATAAACATATTTACGAGGAATAGGTGGAGGTGTAGTTACAATTTCATTTTTAATGATATTACCGTTTTCATCTTCTGCATCAAATCCTTTTTTAAGTTTATTAAACTGATGGATTGGTATATTGTATTCTTTAATTTTTTCTTTGATAATTTTTCTGTCTTGTTCTTTTTCTTGAATAACAAAACCAGTAGTTGGTACGCGATGTTTTAAGGGAATTGTATAGATTGAAAATTTTTCATTTTCAAAAATTTTCTCAACTTTTTGATTGGTAAAAATGAATTGAATTGGATAATTTATTTTTGCTTCTGAATGTTTGAAAATTGTATTTAAAATTTCTGATAATGCAGGAGGGGCAATGATGATTAGTTCTTTTTGCCTTTGTAATAAACTTAAAGAAGTCAGTAATCCAGGTAGTCCAAAAATATGGTCGCCGTGAAGATGACTGATTAAAATTACATCTATACGAGCAAAAGGAAGATGGTATTTTCTTAATTGCATTTGCGTTCCTTCTCCACAATCAACTAAAATATAAGATCCATTAACTTGAATAAATTGTGAAGTTGGATACCTGTCAAATGCTGGAATGGCAGATGAAGTGCCAAGGATATGTATTTCAAAAGGAGGTAAAAACATTTATGGAATGTATAGGTGCAAAAATAAAAAATCTCATCCTGTTTTTCACAAGATGAGATTTTTCAAAAATGTAATTTGCTTAATGATTATTTATTGATGATAATTTTATTACTTTGAGAAATAACAGAATTTGATATTGTATAAAAGTAAATACCATTGTCTAATTCTGAAACATCAATGGTAGTTTTATTTTCACCTATTGTGCTTTTTATATTTTGATTAATAAGTGTTTTACCTGTAATATCAAATAAAGTGAATTGGAAATTTTCGGAAACAGTGCTATTGAAAGAGATGTTTAACTTATCAGTTGCAGGATTGGGGAAAACATTTAGGTTACTAATGTTTTGATATTGTTGAATAATTGTGGCAGGAGAGATATTGATGATATAATAATCAATGTTTTGAGTTGTTATTTTGCTGCCAGTATTGGGATTTACAGGTGTAGGACAATTTTGGAAACTTAAAATAGTTGTACCATAAGCATCTACTTGAAAGTGTACAGTATAAGTTCCGGCTGTAGTTGGTGTTCCAGAAATAATAGCACAACTGTTGGCGTTACCGGGGAATTTTAAGTTTGAAGGGTTACCTGTAAGTGTTAATCCAGGAGGTAAATTATAGTTAGGATACGAAGGAGGTACTAATAATTCAAAACGAGTAAAACAAATTTTTATAGGAGATTGAACTGTATCAAGCGGCACTTTTACAGTAATATTTTGTGCATAAGCCACGCCAACTTGTCCAGAAGCAAAATTGGTAGCACTATCTGGCCAGATGCCATATTTGGGGGATGCTACAAAAACAGGATCAAGTGTGCAAGTAGGTTGAGCCATCATTGCACCTGAAATAAATATCAGGAGGGTGCTTAATTTCCTCAATATTGAGGATTTTGATAATTGGATAATTGTCTTTTTCATACAAATAAATTTTTAGGTTATTGCGGCAAATATAAGGATTTTTTTTTGAGAAATATATTCTAAATTATTTCAACATTATTTTGTTCAATCCAACCTTCAACGCCGTTTTCAAGACGAATAAGATAGAAGTTATCAACTTTCTGAAGGATTTTGACTTTTGTGCCTTCGTGAAGTTTAAATTTTGTAATTGCTTCCGGTAATGGTTCATTAGTTACTTTGATTTCTCGGTTTGTAACAATGGCAAAATTATTTTGATGTTTATTTTTTTCTGCAAAATGTGCTGTTATATAAATGATAAAATTTAATATAATAAAAATGATTGTCAAGCTTAATGTGAGTTTGCGAAAATGAGTTTTAAATAAAAAAATACTGAATGAGATGAATGCCAAAAATGATAGTGAAATAGTAATATATGAAAGTAAATTAGTATTAAGTTTATTGAGAAAATTATTTTTAGTAATTTCAATAAAAAAGTTGTCTTTGGTTTCAATTTTATCAATTGTTTTATTGTATGCTAATTTGAGATTATGATTTAAATCTTCATCAGAAGGGTTTAATAATTTGGCTTTTTCGTAATATAAAATGGCCTTGCCTAATTGATTATTTTTGAAATAAGCATTGCCTAAATTGTAATACAATTCAAAAGATTGATAATTATCATTGATAACAGATAAATAAAGTGCAATAGCGTCTGGATATTTTTTTTCTTTATATGCTTGTTCTGCTTTCAACAATTTTTCAGAGATATTATTATTGTTTTCAGAAAAGGAAAATGAAGATGATAGCAATAAAAATAATAATGCAAAAATAAATTTGGTTGTAGAAAAATAACATTTAGAAATTGCCATATTTTTCAATGAGTTTAAGTATTTTTAATTTGATTTTCAATTTGAATAATTAAATCTTTTGTTTCATTAAAAATTTCGTTTAATGGTTTTTGAGAAGATACAGGAGCATATTTTGCCATTTCGCAAGTATTGATAAGTTCAATATATTTGTTTTTCAAATTATCATTGATATTTTGTTGAGATAATAATTGCAATATCTTTTCTTTTGAAAGTTCAGATTTTGAAATTTTAAATTTGTATGAAAAATAATTTTCAATTGATTGAATAATAGATGTATAAAATTCTGATGGTTTGTTTTCTTTTAATAATTTTTCTGCAGATTGTAAATGTTTCATTGCTAATTTATGTGCTCGTTTTTGTTGAAAATCTTTCCAGTTTAATTGCTGATTTTTTTGATATTTGTAATAACCAAATATACCAAGCATTGCAAGGTATGGTAATAACATTAAACTTAAATGTGCAGGTGAATTAAAAAATGATTCATCTTTTTTAGTTACAGAATATGGATATGGTTTAATAAAATGAATGTCGTTATCTTCTGCTTTTACTTCTTGTTTGAACTGCTGATAGATTTGTGCGGTGTTTGTGTTTGAATGCACTGATGGAGTAACTTGTATATCTAATTCAGGGGATGGAATGGTAATGTAAGTTTTAGAATTAGGATTAAAATACGAAAAGTTGATGTCAGATATTTTGTAATTGCCTTCTTGTCTTGGAATGATAAGATATTCATAAGTTTTAGAACCACTAACGCCATTTGAAGTAGAGATATTTTCTGTAACTTTTGGGTCATAAGTTTCAAATTCAGGAGGAAAATTAATTTTTGGAGGTTCAATGAGTGGTATATTTCCACTTCCAGATATAGTGATTTTCATAGTAAGTGCATCATTTGCAGGGATTTTATTTTTGTTGAGTTCTACTTTGAATACAAAATTTGTTCCCACAGCACCTGAAAAATTAGCCGGTTTATTAGATGTAGGCAATTCTTCTACATTCACTGTAATGGGCTGACTATTTAATGTAACAACTCTATCTTCATAAGCATTCACTCCAAAAAATTGTTCAAAAATGTCTCTTGGAGCTCTATTAACTCGTTTGCGAACTACACATTCAATTTCAATAGGAGATATGGTAAGTTTTCCACTTCTTTGAGGAAAAATATATTGTGTGCTTATTTCACCTACATAATAATTTACGCCATTGATATTTTCAATGTGTAATTGAATATTGCCGCGATTTTCTTGATTTTTAGACCAAAAACCTTCAAGATGTGGAAATTTTACATTTTGAATTCCCCTTAATTCTATTCTTGTGTAAATTTTTTGAGTGAGAGTAATTTGCTCTCCCACATAGCATTGTTTTTTATTGATAAAAGTTTTTACAAAAATATCTTCTTTATCTACATTTACATCAGGCACTGAATTGTTTGAATTTCTTTGATTGTTTGCTGCTGATGCATTATTATTACCTTTTTGAACTTCAAGCGTGATAGGGGAACTATAAATACTTTGACCGTTTACAATTGCCTTTGCCGCATTGATTACAAATGTCCCTTCTTTTTTAGGGATAAGCACATAAGAAATAGAAAAAGATTGTGATAAATTTCCATTGATGAATTGAATATTCTGACTTTGGTTAGGACCAGAAATAATTTCAAAGTTGTTGAATGATGGTGGAACAAAATCCTGTGGCACTGCATTGATTGAAAAAGATATTTCAAAAGGCACGCCAACAGAGGGTTTAGTAGTGCTTACCTGAACATTTAATTTTTGAGCCAATAATACTTGGCTTAAAATAAAAGTGGATAAAAATATCAATGTCTTTTTCATAATTACCAATCTTTTTCAGGTTTTACTGGTTGTCCTGCAGGTTGTTCTTTTTTCTTTTCCTGTAATTCTTTTTCTTTTTGAATAAGTGTTTGGAGTAATCTTTCTGCTTGATCTTTATTGATTTGAGGTTGCGATTGATTTTGTTTTTGTTGGTTCTGATTTTGATTTTGGTTGTTTTGCCCGCCACCGCCTTTGTTATCATTTTTATGTTTAAGAGCAAAAGCAAGGTTATAGCGGGTATCTTCGTCGTTGGGATTAATTTTCAATGATTTTTTGTAAGCATTGATGGCTTCATCATATTTTTTTTGAAACAAATATGCATTGCCTAGATTGTGATATATTTTTTGAAGGGTATCCTTATTTTTGTATAATTGAGATGATGCGGAATACAATTCAGCAGATCTTTGAAGCATTAAATTAGCAATAGAATCTTTGTTTGCTATATTGATAGCAGATGAGTTAGAAAATTTCAATGTAAGTGCTTCTTTGTAAAGAGCATTACCTAAATTGTAAAGTGCTTTTTTGTGATTAGGTTGAATTTTCAGTGCTTCATTGTATTTATTGACTGCCGATTGCATATCATTTTTTTTGAATGACTTATTTCCTTCATATACTAATTTATCAGCATTTTGAGCAATGAGAGAATTTTGTTTGGCAAATATAAAAAGTAAAACAAGAATATAAATGAAAAACAATGTTAATGTATTTGATAAAAAATGTTTTTGAAGTAAGGGCATATTTTAATGATTTAATAAATGCTGTTTATATTTTTATCCAGTTAGCAAGATTTTTAATCCAATGTGGTTTTGATTCTGTAATCAGAAATTCAATAATTAGTAAAAATAATGCAAGCCCAATAAACCATTGATATTGACTTTCATAGTCATTGAAAGTTAATGTGTCTGTTTCTGATTTATTTAATTTTTTAATTTCTTTGAGCAATGTATTTAATCCAAAATCTGTATTAGAAGCAATAACAACTAATCCATTTGTTTGAGAAGATAGTTCGTGTAAAATTTCTTTGTTTAATTTAGTTATAACAGTGTTTCCATCTTTATCTTTTTTGTAACCAATCATTCTGTTATTTTCATAAACAGGAATAGGTGCTCCCTGTTCAGATCCTATACCGATACAATGAATAGGTATGTTTTTTTCAGAAAATAATTTTGCAATTTCTAATGCATTTCCATCGTGGTCTTCGCCATCAGTAATTAAAATAACAGCTTTGTTGTTGGCTACATTAGAACAATTTTCAAATGATTCAAGGGCTTTTTGAAGAGCGGCACTGATATTTGTGCCTTGTGTAGAAATCATTTTAGTATTGATAGATTGAACAAAAATTTTAGCGGCATTGTAATCTACAGTCATTGGTAACAAAACAAATGCATCGCCTGCAAAAACAATGATTCCAATTTTATCGCCTTGTAAATTATCAATCATTTTTTGCAAAGCCATTTTGGCTCTTTCTAATCTATTTGGCGTCAAATCTTGTGCAAGCATACTATTTGATATATCCAAACAAATCATTATGTCAGAGCCCTTCACTTTTACTTCGTGGCTACCTGAAAAAGTTTGCAAGTTAGCAAGTCCAAAAATTAATGATGTGATGCTAATGATTATCAAAAAGAATTTTAACCATTTTATCAAAGGAAAATAATCTGGAATATGTTGTTTTACAAGTGTTTCATCACCTAATTTTTTTCTTTTGTTTTTTGATGAAATCAAATAATAAATAAATATCAATGTGATGGGAATGAGAACCATCAGCCAGTAAAGAAATTCTTTATGTTCAAAGCGATACATAATAATCAGGTAATAGTTTTGTAATAAGTTTTTTGAAGTGTAAATTCAAGAAGTAATAAAATCAAAGCAAGGAAAGCAAAAGGCAGATAAAGATCTTTTCTGTTGGTATAATTTTTTTCAAGAATAATGTTTTTTTCAAGTTTGTCAATTTCATCGTAAATTGCTTTTAAACTTTTGTTGTCCGTTGCTCTGTAATATTTTCCGTTTGTTTCTTCAGAAATTTTTTTCATCAATGCTTCGTCAATTTCAACATCAGCATAATCATATTGTAATTCTCCATTTGGATACATTGCTACTGGTTGTAGGGCTTTTCCACGGCTTCCTATACCGATTGTATAAACTTTTATATTGTATGTTTTTGCTAATTCTCCAGCAGTAATGGGGTCTATTTCGCCTGAATTATTTACTCCATCTGAAACGAGAATAATGATTTTACTTTTAGAATCTACATCTTTTAATCTTGCAATAGCATTAGCAAGACCAAGACCAATAGCTGTGCCTTGTCCTAAACTTCCTGCTTTTACTTTTTGAATTAAAGTTTTGAGTATTTTATGGTCAGTGGTTAAAGGGCATTGTGTAAATGCTTCACCACCAAAGATAACCATTCCAATTCTGTCATTTGGTCTGTTGTCAACAAATTCCTGAATCACTTCTTTTGCAACTTCTAAACGATTTGGTTTGAAATCTTTTGCAAGCATTGACAAGGAAACATCTAAACTAATCATTATATCAATACCTTCTGTTTGCACATCTTTACCACCTGAAATACTTTGAGGGCGGGCAAGTGCAATGATGAGTAAGAAAATAGTAAGTAATCTTAATAAGTATGGAAAAAATTTTGATTGAAGTTTGAAAGATGGTGGGATATTTTGAATTAAATAAAATGAGGAATAATTGAGCGTGGCTTTGTATTTATCTTTTTTGAAATAATAATAAACTGCTAATAATGGAATTATTAATAATAGCCACAAAAATTCCTTGTTAGCAAAAACAATATCCTGTATGTCAAATAAATCAGAAAACATTATTGTTGTGAATTTTGAGTTGGTTCATTAGATGGTTGAACTGATGGTTCAAGTTTTGTTTCATTGACAAAGTCAATAGCCGCTTGTAGTATTTCTTTATGGTCATTTTCTACAGGTATAAATTTTGCAAATTTTACAAGGTCAGATAATTCTAAAATGTATTTTATTTTTTCTTTTGAAGTATTAGCTATAGCTTTGAATCTCAATGCCTGTAAGGTTTCAAATGTTGTTTGTTCTAATGCCTGAATATTGTATCTGCCTTCAAGGTATTCTCTGATGGTATCTGCTACTGCCGAGTAGTATTCTTTAATTTTTCCTTCCTTCCATATTTCTTCTTCTTTTATTTTTTGTAATTTTTCTAATGCAACAACATCGGGTGGAAGTTTTGGTTTTTCTTCTTTTTTAATTTCTTTCTTTTTGAAAAAGTATTTATAAATAAAGTAAATGATTATTGCAAGAATTAAAATAGCAATTAAAGATTTGATAATTAATGGCATATACCATTTAAAATTAAATGGTTCATCAAAAATAGGTTTAATGTCTTTTATTGAAGTTTCTGATGTATCGGTAGGCACAGTGTGAACAGTAATGAGGATTGTATTTGTTTGAACAAATTTTGAAGTGTCAGAATAATTTAGAAATTTGATAGGAGGCAAAACAAATTGTCCAGAATCGTAAACAGAAATTTTGAAAGTTTGTTGAATTATATTTTGATTTGTATCTACTTTTGAAAAATCAATAATTTCAATATCTTTTGTAATGGTATCTTTGAATGATGGCCAGATAAATTTTTCATTTGATGAAGATAAGGATAAAGAGAGTTTAAGTTGAATAGGTTCGCCAATTCTTATTTCATTTCTGTCTATACTTGCAGAAGCAGATGTTTGTGAATAAAAATTATTTGTTTCAGATAAAAATATTAAAATCAATATTGATTTAAACAAAAAATTAGTAATTGAAAATATGTTTTTTGAAATGTATTTCATTTTTTGATTTTATCTTTTTTGAAATAGTAAAGTGAGAGGAACTACATAATTTTGATGAGTAAAAATTTCAATATTGTCCACTTTAGATTTTTGAAAAACTTGTTTTAGTTCATCACTATGTTTCAGAAAATTTGCAGTTAATTGCGTTCTAAATGATTTATCTCCTGTATCAATCCAATGAATCTTTTGTGTTTCAAGATTTTTAATGGGCAAGGGGCCAACATCAGGAAGTTCTTTTTCATTTTTGTCATTGACTTTAATAGCAATAATATCGTGTTTTTTAGCACAAATTTTTAAAGAATCAGAAAAATTGAGTGGTAACAAAAAGTCGGAAATAATAAATACAGTGCTTCTTTTTTTGATGGCTTGAAATAAAAATCTTGTGGGATCATTAAGATTACTTTCGTTGGAAGTTTTTTCCATTGTTATGATTTCACGAATGATTTGTAAGATGTGGCTTTTGCCTTTTTTAGGAGGAATGAATTTTTCAACCTTATCAGAGAAAAATATAACACCAATTTTATCATTATTTTGATTGGCAGAAAAAGCAATAGTGGCGGCTATTTCAGCAATAATATTTTTTTTGTAATCATTAACCATTCCAAAAGATGTGCTGGCACTAACATCTATCATTAAAATAACAGTGAGTTCTCTTTCTTCTTCAAACACTTTTACATAAGGAGAATTAAAGCGAGCCGTTACATTCCAATCAATATTTCTTATGTCATCGCCGGGAACATATTCACGCACTTCTGAAAAAGCCATACCACGGCCTTTGAAGGCACTATGATATTGCCCTGAAAAGATATTTTGGCTTAATCCTCTAGATTTTATTTCTATTCGTTTTACTCTTTTGAGTAATTCACTTAATTCCATTGCGATTTTTAGATATGATTTATGATATAATAGTTTTTAGTTTTTAATTTTTAGTTTTTTTTAATTTCAAAATAGTAGAAGTTTGATTTGTTTTAATTAGTTTATTTATTGGGACTTAAAATTTAAATTTCTGATATAACTAAAAACTCAAAACTTACAACTCAAAACTATCTACTATGGCACTTCAACCACATTTAATAATTCTGTGATGATTTGTTCGGTTGTAACATTTTCAGCTTCTGCTTCATAAGTCAAACCAATTCTGTGTCTTAAAATATCGTGGCAAACGGCTCTAACATCTTCAGGGATAACATAACCTCTTCTTTTGATGAACGCATAAGCTTTTGCGGCTAATGCAAGATTTATGCCTGCTCTTGGTGATGCCCCATAAGCAATTAATGGAGCAAATTTTTCTAATTTATAATCTTTTGGAAAGCGTGTAGCAAAAACAATATCTACAATGTATTTCTCAATTTTTTCATCTATATAAACATATTTTACTAATTCTCTTGCTTTCAAAATATCATCAGTTGTAACAACCTGTTGTGGCTTTTTCAAACCTTCGGGAGATACATTTGCGGCAATAATTTTCATTTCATCTTCTTTTGAAGGATAAGTAAGCACTACTTTGAGCATAAATCTGTCTAATTGTGCTTCTGGAAGTGGATATGTTCCTTCTTGTTCAATAGGATTTTGGGTAGCAAGCACAAGGAATGGATTAGGCAAAGGAAATGTTTGTTCTCCAATAGTTACTTGTTTTTCTTGCATTGCTTCTAATAGTGCAGATTGCACTTTTGCAGGAGCACGGTTAATTTCATCAGCCAATACAAAGTTAGCAAAAATAGGTCCTTTGCGAACATTAAATTCACCTGTTTTTTGATTAAAAATCATTGTTCCAATCAAGTCGGCAGGAAGTAAATCGGGAGTAAATTGAATTCTGCTGAATTTTGCATTGATACTTTTGGCAAGAGTATTTACAGCAAGTGTTTTAGCAAGACCGGGCACACCTTCTAATAAAATATGTCCATTGCTTAATAATCCAATGAGCAATCTTTCTACCATGTGCTGTTGCCCTACAATTACTTTATTTATCTCTAAAAGTAACAAGTCAATGAAAGCACTTTCTTGATGAATTTTTTCATTGATGGCCTTAATATCATTAGGATTTAGAGATGTTGAAATGGTTTCTATCATAAATTATTTTTTTGAGATGGCAAAGATAAATACAAAGAAGTTTGTGAAGCAAAAATATAAATATAATGAATGTTAAAAAAATTTGATAGACTTAATGATATTGTTTAAATTTGGAGCAAATATTTTTTTATGAAAACAAAAGTTTGTTTGATTTTATATTGTAGTATAATGATGCTAATGTCTTGTAAAAAGAAACCTGCACCAGTTGATAATTCTAATAATTCAAACTCAAGTGCAGTTAAAGTTTATATGAATGCAGATAAAACAACAATTCGTTTAGGTCAGGAAGCAGTGGTAACTGCCAATGTTGAAGGCGGAAGTGGTAGTTTGACTTATGAATGGGAAGTAAATACAATTTCAAATTTGTTAGGAAGTGGAAATACTGTAACCTTTACACCTTGTTGTTCAAGTGTAGCTGGAGAAAATATTATCAAATGCAATGTTACAGATTCAAAAGGTAATAAAGGCGTTGGACAAATTACTATTATAGTTAATCCATAGTTTTTGTGAAAACAAAATTTATTAGTTATTGTTTATTTTTAGGAAGTTTATTTATAGAAATAATCAATAATTATGTAAAAGCACAATGTTGTAGTGCCAATCCTGTTGTGGGTTCTACAAATATCGGATTGTTGAGTAAAAATACATTGCGGGAAATTGCTTTTTACAGATACACTTATTCTGATACTTATTTTGAAAATGATAATAAAAGAGAAGATATTCATTATTTGCGATATTCTTTGTATTCATACTTTGGAAATATTCTTTCTTATGGCATTAGTTCAAAATTTACAATTGATTTGGAATTAGGATATTATTTGAAAAAAGTGGAAAAAACAGATGCAGGAAGAATATTAAGCACAAATGGATTAAATAATGGTGTTGTTAGTTTGAAATACGGATTATTCAAAACATCTACATTTGAATGCACAATTGGAAGTGGTTTAAAATTTCCATTCTCATCTGATGTAAAGAAAATAGACGGAAGACCTGCTTCTGTATCATTACAACCATCTACTAATGCATTTGGCGGTGTGTTTTTATTATTCTTATCAAAAAATTTTCCAGAAAATAAATTCAGAATGTTTTTGATTCACAGGGCTGAATTGTTGAATGCATATAATTCAATGTATTATATGAGAGGAAATACTTTTTTCACAACGCTCTTTTTATCCAAAAGTATTAGTGAAAGTTGGAGTATATTGTTGCAAATCAGGAATGAATACAGAACAAGAGATTATTGGTATGATATTCCACAAAAGGGAACAGGTGGTTTGTTGTTTTTTATTTCACCACAAATAAATTATAATTTCAAAGGATTTAATTTATCAATAGTTTATGATGTGCCAGTTTATAGAAATGTGAATGAACGACAAATTGTTAGTAAGTATGCTTTTTCTTTTATTTGCACAAAAGATTTTAATTTGTAATAATGCATTCAAAAAAAATTCTTTTAGTATACACGGGTGGAACAATAGGAATGATGCAGGATTTGAATAGTGGTGATTTAAAGCCATTAGATTTTAATCAAATTGTAAAATATATTCCAGAATTATCAAGGTTTCCTGTGAATATAGATGCTTACACTTTTCCACCAATAGATTCATCAAACATTGCACCTGATGTATGGGTAAATGTTGCTCAGTTAATCTTTGAGAAATACAATTTATATGATGGGTTTGTTATTTTGCACGGCACAGATACTATTGCATACACGGCATCTGCATTGAGTTTTATGTTAGAAAATTTGACAAAGCCCGTTATTCTTACTGGTTCGCAATTACCAATAGGAGTATTACGCACAGATGGAAAAGAAAATATTATCACTGCTATTCAAATAGCTGCAGATACAGATTCTAATGAAATGCCTGTTATACAAGAAGTGGCAATATATTTTGAATACAAATTGTTCAGAGGTAATCGTTCTATTAAGTTTAGTGCTAATCATTTTGATGCTATTCAATCGCCCAATTTTCCACCATTAGCAGAAGCAGGTATTGATATTGAATATAACTATAATGTTTTATATCGTTCAGAAAATAAAACATTACAGTTGAGTAAAAATTTAGATAATTCCATTGCAGTAGTTCATTTATTTCCCGGAATTAGTGTAGAAATGTTAGAAAAACAATTTAGTGATATTCATTGTAAAGCCCTTATTTTAAGGACATTTGGTTCGGGCAATGCACCAACAGATGAAAAGTTTTTGAAGTGGGTAGAAAATTTAATCAAAAGAAACATAATAGTAGCCAATGTTACACAATGTTTGCAGGGAAGTGTTCAAATGGGTAAATATGAAACAAGTAAATATTTAAAAGAATTAGGTGTGATTGGAGCAGGCGATATGACTTTTGAAGCAAGTATAACTAAATTGATGTATTTATTAGGTAAATACGATGATATAAATAAAGTGAAAAATTTATTTGTAAAAAATTTAAGAGGAGAAAGAAGTGAATAGTGAATAGTGAAAAGTGAAAAACAGATTAAATATTCAATGTTCAATGCAATACTCAATCATCAATTAAAAAAATCACAACTCAAAACTAAACACTTAACACTAAAAGGTCTATTTTCCTATTAATAACTTAATAGCGTATAAAATCAAGAAAACAGCGAAAATCTTTTTGAGATAATCATCGTGAAGTTGTGTGGCGTATTTGGAAGCAAAATAACTGGCTGTTAAAAATCCAAAAGACATTATTAAAGCATGAGTGATATTGACATTTCCAGATTTATAATAATTCATCACAGCTAAAATACCTATTGGAGGCAACATTAATGCAAGGGATGTACCTTGTGCGGTCTTTTGTGAATAATGAAGTAATAAAACCAATAAAGGAATAACAACTAAACCACCACCTATTCCTAAAAATGAACTGACTGTTCCCGCCAGTGCACCTATCATCAAAAGAATTAGAACAGTACTTAAATCCATTTTATTTATACTTATCTGCTTTTTCGGTATCACCAAAACGAAGGTATAGTTGTCTGAGTCGTTGTTTAACGGCTTTATCATCAGGTTTTAGAGTATAGTATTGTTCAAAATAATCAACGGCTTTTTTGAAATATTCATTGGCTTTGGCTTCGTATTCTTTGGCTTTTTGAGTTTCTTTTGGAGGAAGGTCGGCTAATTTTTTGTTCCATTCATTACCAGTATTAAAATAGTATGCGGCAACATTAAATAACACGGGCTCATTTTTAGGATTGAGTTCTAATGCTTTCAGATATTCTTTTTCGGCTTTTTCTTTTTCCCCCATTTTATCATAAAGATTACCAAGAACTGCGTGATAGGTTTCGTTATCAGGGCTTGCTTCAACGGCTTGTTCTAATTTTGTTTTTAATTCATTGAGTTTTTTCTGTTTACTTAAAATTTCAATTTCAATATTGAGTAAATCCATGTTGTCATCAAAGATATTTTGCCCTTTGTGTAAAAAATCTAATGCAGTGGTTGTATCGCCTTTTGCTAAAGCAAGACGGGAAATACTTGTATAAATGCTTGGGTCCTTGTATTTGATAGAATACAATTGATTAGCTATTTCTTTTGATTTTTCAAGGTTCTCAGAAATGTTATAGGTTTTGTATTTTTCAAACAACAATTTTTCTTTGGTAATGTTACTTCTTTTTAGTGCCTGATCTGGGTCAAAAGGAACAGCAGTTTCCAAAATATCAAATGCTTTAATCGCTTTTTCAAATTCCTTATTAGGTCTGTAAATTGCGGTTGCTTTGTAAATTAAATTATTACATGCTACAATAAAATCATTTTTCACATCACTTTCGTTGTAATAAATTTTGTCTTTATCTAATTGAAAACATTTTACAAAACTTTCAACGGCTTTTTCAGATGCTTCGGGGTCTAAGTTTTTATATTTTTCATCTTTTGAAGATAATATGGCGGTATAAATTCTTCCGCGATACATCCATGCTTTTGCAGAATTAGAGGTGCTTTCATGAACAACAGCGGCATCTGCGGCTGTCTTAGCTTTATCTAGTTCTTTACTTCTTAAATAATTTGACGAATTTTGGACATTAAAACTTTGTCCAAAAATTGTAACGGTATTAAGTATTAATGCACTTACAAGAACTTTTTTCATATATTTTAATTTTCAATTAATATTCAATGTTCAATTATTATTTTTTAATCACGAATTTTGACTTATTATTTTTTTTAAACATTATTCACTATTCGCAATTCAATTCTTTTGCCTATGCGGTAAAAGAAATTAGTCAATGCTTAATTTTTTGGGTTTTAAATTGTTAAGAATAGGGCTATATTTATCGTCTTTCTTGTATTTTTCTAATTGCATTTCAATTACTGTTTTATCACCTACAAGGATAGTATTTAGCTTATTTGGCCAAAAGTATTTTTTAATTTGAGCATTGACTTCATCTTTAGTAATGTTCTTTAAGATTTCATTTTGTTTAGCAGAAAAATCTTTGTCTAAATTAAATTCAGCCATCAAACTTAATAATTGTGCTTTGCTGGATGGTGATTCATATTTCAAGGCTTCAGAGTTTAATAAAGAATTTTTGGTAAATTCTAATTCTTTATCAGTAATTCCATTGTCTACAAAATTTTTAAATTCTTTGAGAACTTCTGCTACAGAAAGCACAGTAGCTGGTCTTTTTACAGAAGATGAAATTGTAAATGTGCCTTTGTATTTATCTCCACTAAATCTGGAATAAATACCATAAGTATAACCTTTATCTTCTCTTAAATTTAAGTTGATGCGGCTATTAAAGTTTCCACCAAATACAAAGTTAGCAATACGATTTTTGTAGTAATCACCAAAAGCATCAAATTTGAGAGAAGGATATCCCATCATTAAAACAGTAGAAGGAGCACCCGGTTTGTTGACAATAAACATTTGTCCATCTTTGGGTTCTGCAGGAACAGGAGGAGGTGTAATGGTTACATTTTTATTATTCCATTTATTTAAAAATTCTAACTTTTGTTTAGCTTCTTGTTCTGAAATATCTCCAACAATCACAACTTTGGCAAGATTTGGAGAATAGTATTTTTCATAATATTTTTTTACATCATCTAATGTAATATTGTCAACAGTTTTTAATGATGCAGATTGTCCAAAAATAGTTTCGCCAAATAACACATAATTGTATGCTTTATTGGCCATTTCTTGTGGTTGTTTTTCTTGTTGTTTAATTCCTTCTTTCATTTCTTTTTTAAGTCGTTTAAATTCATCTTCTTTGAAAGCAGGATTAAATAATTTTTCTTCTAAAACTTTTAATGTTGCATCAAGATTTCTTTTTAAAGTAGTAATATAAATGGTAGTACTTTGTTTACCTGCACCAAATTGAATGGAACTTCCTAATTTATCCAATTCAGCTTCAATTTGTTCAGCAGTATAATTTTTAGTACTTTCGTTCATTAAAGCGGCAGTTAGATTGGCGAGTCCAAGTTTTTTAATATCTCCATGAGCAAGATCACCGCCTTCGATGTCAATTTCAATAGTTACAATAGGGGTTTCATTAAATGGCGTGCCTAAACATTCAATACCATTATTAAGTTTAAACTTATAAACATCAGGAATTTTCACTGTCTTTGCAGGACCTGGAACAGGACGAACAGAGCGGTCAAAGTTATCAGGGTTAGGTTGATATTTTAAATTTGCATATTCTGGATTAGGTGGAAATTTTACACCTGCATTTGGGTTCACACTTTTTACAGAATCTTTTGGATTCAGAATAGGATAAGTGTTTAGAATAGCAGCACCTGTTCCTTTAATGTATTTATTAAATACTCGTATAATATCCTCTTTTGTAACTTTATTATATCTGTCAATTTCATCAGATATAGAAAAGGTTTTTCCTAATGCTCTTTCCCATTCAGCGATTTTAAATGATTTACTGAAAACACTTTCAAGAGCATCATACTGACTGGTTTCAAATTTTGCTTTGGCACGAGATAGTGCTTCATCTGTAATGCCTGTTTTTTCAAATTCATCTAAAGTTTCTTTTACTTGTTGGTCAAGTTCTTTAAAGAGTTTTTCATAATTAAGATCTTCGGGTGGGTAAGCAACTACATATATTTTAAATTCACCATTTAATTCTTGTTTTTCATGTTGAACAGCAACTTGAACAGCTTTTTCAGTTTTTACAAATTTTTGATAGAAAATAGAGTTTTTACCACCACCCATCATTTCTGCTAATAAATCTAATGCGGCTTCATCTTTATGATATTCGGGAACAGTAGGATATACTCTTAAATTTAATGGAAAATAAACTCTGTCACTATATGCTCCATATTTATCTTCTGGAAGCACAGGTGTTTTTGCTCTTAATTTTTTTACTTCCGGGCAGGGCTTGAGTGTTCCAAAGTATTTTTCAATCCAAGATAATGCTTGTTTTTTATCAAAATCACCAGCAATGGTTAAAATAGCATTATTAGGACCATACCATCTTAAAAAGAAGTTTTTAACATCATCTATTGTAGCAGCATTTAATTCATCTACATAACCAATAGTTGGCCATGAATATGGATGTGCATTAGGATAAAGGATTTTATTTATTTCCTCTTCAAAGCCAATAGCATAAGGTTGATTTTCAAAATTTTGAGATTTTTCATTTTTTACAGCATCTCTTTGATTTTCAAATTTTCTTGGATAAAGAGAGTCCAATAAAAATCCCATTCTGTCTGCTTCTAACCAGAGTGCTACTTCAAGATAATTAGAAGGTAAAGTTTCATAATATACAGTTCTGTCTCTTGTAGTGAAACCATTCATGTTTCCACCTGCTGTTTGAACAATTTTAAAATGTTCTTCATCTGCAACATGTTTAGATCCTTGAAACATCATGTGTTCAAAAAAGTGAGCAAAACCACTTCTACCTAAATCTTCTCTGTTTGAACCTACTTTGTAAGTAACCATTACATTCACTACCGGATCAGAATGATCTTCATGCAATAATATAGTAAGTCCATTAGGAAGTTTATATTTTTCATAAGGGATAACAATTTTGCCCGGCTGTGGTTCTACTTTTTCTATGAGTTGTGCTTGTTGTTGTGCAAACATTGTAAAAAATGAAAGTGCAGAAACTGAAATTTGAAGCAGTTGTTTTTTCATAAAAATGATTTTGTGGCAAATAAAAGAAATTAAAAAGTGTTTTTCCAAATCAATTAACATAATTTTTAGTATTTGCTAAAATTGAATGTAATTTTTTCCACTCATCATAAAATATAACCAATTAAATAATTTTTCATAAAAGATATACATATTAGGATTTCATTGTATAATTTTGCCAAAAAATTAAATTTATGAAAAAGATTATTTTTACATTATTATCAACAACAAGTATGTTGGTTTTTGGACAAAATGAAGGAACTGCTGTATATGAAATGAGCATTGAAGGGCTTCCTCCAGAACAAGCATCAATGATGGGAGATATGACGATGAAAATTGTATGGAAAGGGGATAAATCATATTTTGAACAAAGTTCTATGATGTATGAAATTAAATCAGTAACTGATGAGAATGGAACTTTGATGTTGATGGATCAAATGGGCAATAAATATTATATGAAATACAATCCTGAAGAATTAAAAAAGGAAAGTGACAAAGGTTCTGCCCCTGAATACAAAATTGAACAAACAAATGAAACAAAGAAAATAGCAGGGTATGATTGTAAAAAAGCAATTGTTACAACTAAAACTAAAGATGGCAAAGAATTAAAAATAGATATTTGGTATACAGATAAAATTCCAAATTATTATGCAAAGCAAAAAAACACAACAAGACGAAATCAAGATATGAGTTATTTAAAAAGTATAAATGGTATGCCAATGGAATACACTATTCCTCAGGGACAAATGACAATAAAAGTAACCGCAAAAGAAGTTAATTTCAATCCTGTATCGGATGATATTTTCAAATTATCTACTGATGGATATACTGAAATTAAACCAGATGATTTAAAGAAAATGAGAGGGGGACAGTAAAAAATGTAAAATTATTGATTGAGTGGTAGGATTTATTTATTTAAAAACTTGAAAAAATGATTTACTTACTTTTAAATTTGCGAGCAAAATAATATTTATGAAAATAAAATCTTTAATTTTAAAAGTTGGGTTAATTCTTTTATGTAATTTAATTCATTATAATTCATTTTCTCAAGTTCATATAAAAAATATCAATGTAAAGGACTCTTTAGAGGGCTTTATTGAAGAATTTAATGAATATTCAAAACTCCATAATTTAAATGCTTATGAGTATCAAATAAATTTTGAAAAGTATAAAAGAGAGTTTATTAAAAAGAAATATAGATTAATTTCTAATTCTAATTTTGATAATAAAACAGAATTGTTTAAAAATTTTATCCCTCAAAATCCATCAGCCGCTCCTTGTAACAATGAGGATTTTGAAACAGGAACATTTGCAGGATGGACGGTAACAGAGGGCAGTAATTCAAATTCTTGTACGCAAGGTGGATGTTGTCCTAATCCGGGTATAAATTGGAGTTCAATTTTTACAACACCTGCTGCAGATCCAAATGGTATAATTGGAACTATTCCTAATTCTCCTTTAGGTGGTACAAAAGTAGCATTATTAAATGGAGCTATTGATAATGGTTGGAATTATAAAGTAACCAGAATACAACAAACTTTTCCTGTTACTGCGAATAATGCTTTGTTTCAATTTGCTTTTATGGCAGCATTAGAAAATGCAGGTCACACATGCTGCGATCAGCCCTTCGCTCAAATAAATTTGTTAGATTGTTCAGGTAATCAATTACCTTGTCCTACTTATAGTATAATTGCACCAACAAGTGGTTGTTCATCTACTTTTACAGGTTGGACTAATGGCGGAGGATGGACTTATACAAGTGGCTGGCAAATTTCTTCTATTGATTTAACACCATATATTGGTTCTTGTGTTACTATTAGAGTTACAGTAGGTGGTTGTAATGCAGGTGGTCATGGTGGTTACATGTTTTTTGATGCATTGTGCAATCCATTGCTTGTTAATGTAAATGGTATTGACTTTCCTGTAGGAACTAATGGAGGTAATGTGCCAGCATGTGGTATTACTTCTGCTACTGTTTCTGCCCCTCCCTTTTTAGCTCCGTATACATGGAATGGTCCTCCCGGTAGTGGAATTACAAATTATCCTAATCCTACATTTACTACAGGTACTGCAGGAATTTATACATTAACCATGAATCCACCTGGCGCATGTGCCCCGATTACAAGAACTATTAATATCCAATTTTTCCCAAACCCCAATGCAACATTTATTAGCAATAATATATGTAATACATACACATTTATTAATACCGGAGACCCTGCTCCATCTGTACAAACGTATTCATTTGCCGGAGCAAGCCCCCCAGCAAGTTTTACAACAACTTCTACAAACACAACAATTATTTTTCCTGCAACAGGAACTTATACAGTGTATCATTCTGTAACAAATACTAATAGCTGTGTGGCTACTGAAACGATTCAAATAACAGTGCCAACTATTCCTACTGTTAATATTAATGTTACCAACGCTTCTTGTACATCAGGCGGTAGTGGAACTGTAAGTGTTGTGGGTGGAACGAGTCCATTTAATTACACTTGGTCGCCAAGTGGTGGTAATTCTAATACTGCTACTAATTTACCTCAGGGAAATTATACTGTTTATGTTAGTGATAATAATGGATGTACGGGATTGGGTACTGCAACAATAACAGCACCAGGTTCGCTAACTGCATCAGCCGTTCAAATAAACAGTGTAACTTGTAATGGCGGAGCAAATGGATCTGCAACAGTAAATATAGTCGGGGGAACGCCAACATTTACATATACATGGTCAAATGGCAATACCACTTCTAATCCTACTGGATTAACAGCTGGTTTTTATACTGTGGTTGTAACAGATGCAAATAATTGTCAATCAACTTCTACTGTTCAGATTATTCAACCGCCTGCTTTGTCAATTAATGTTACATCAAATAGTGTAAGTTGTAATGGCGGATCAAATGGTACAGCAACTGCTTCTGTTAGTGGAGGAGTTGGAGGATATAGTTATAATTGGTTACCATCTGGTGGTTCATCATCTTCAGCAAGTGGTTTAAGTGCAGGAACCTATACAGTAAATGTTACAGATGCAAATGGTTGTGCAATATCTGGTACAACAAGTATAATACAACCACCCGCTTTATCAATTATCGTTACATCAAATAGTGTAAGTTGTAATGGCGGATCAAATGGTACAGCAACTGCTTCTGTTAATGGAGGAGTTGGAGGATATAATTATAATTGGTTACCATCTGGTGGTTCATCATCTACTGCGAGTGGTTTAGGAATTGGTAATTATACCGTAAATGTTACAGATGCAAATGGTTGTACAATTTCTGGTACAACAAGTATAACACAACCCCCTGCATTATCAATTACCGCCACCTCTACAAATGTTAGTTGTTTTGGTTATGCTGATGGTTCGGCATCAGTATCTGTTAGTGGAGGAGTTGGAGGATATACATATAATTGGAGCCCATCAGGTGGTATTTCATCTTATGCAACAGGTTTAGTTTCTGCAAATTATACTGTGAGTGTTTCTGATATGAATTCTTGTGTTATTACTACAGTTATTACTATAACACAACCCTCTTCAGTTTCATTGGTTACTAGTCCAAATGCTACAATTTGTTTTGGACAAAGTACCAATATATTTGCCAATGCAAGTGGAGGAACTGCCCCTTATACTTATTCATGGACACCTTCAAGTTTAACAGGATCGGGTCCAATTTCTGTAAATCCTACAGTTACAACAGTATATAATGTTTATGCTACAGATGCAAAAGGATGTCCATCACCAACAAAAAATATACAGATTTATGTTTACCCACAATTATTAGCTAATGGTACTTTCACAACAGTTTGTGATAAACAATCGGGTGTTTTATCATTCAATTTGACAAGTAATGGAAATGGTGGTCCTTATCAATATATTTGGAGTAATGGAGCAACAACACCATCAATTACTGTAACTGGCAATTATGCTACACAGCCACAAACTTATACAGTAACTATTGATGATGGTTGTACTGTTCCATCAGCAGTTGCTGTAAGTACATTGTTTGTTAATCCTCCCCCTCATGCAAATTTTTCCGGTGATTTATTAAAAGGATGTGTGCCTTTAACTGTAAATTTTACTGCAATTAGCAATGGCGGATCAAGCGATAGTTTTGTATGGAATTTTGGAAATGGTGAGTCGGGTAGTGGCAATCCTGCAACTACAACTTATACTAATACTGGTGTATTTTCTGTAACAGTTGAAGTAACTAATCAATATGGATGTAAAATGGATACAAGTATTCAGAATTACATTCAGGTATATCCATATCCAATAGCAGATTTTACTCACAATCCATTATCAGGTTCAATTGTAGAGCCGCATATAGATTTCTTTAATACTTCAGTAGGTGCTACATCATATACATGGAATTTTGGCGATTATGCATCTTCCAATAATATATCTACAAGTATAAATCCAAGTCATGATTATTTAAATTCAGGTACTTATTATGTTACTTTAATTGCAGTAAATCAGTATGGATGTGAAAATAGAATAACAAAACCAATTTATATTGATCCTGAATTTCATATTTATATTCCAAATGTCTTTACACCCGATGGAAATGGTTTAAATGATGTATTTAATGTAAAAGGAGTAGGTATAGATGAAAATAACTTTAAGATGTATATTTTTGACAGATGGGGTGAAATGATTTTTTCTACATCTAACTTATATGAAGGATGGGATGGAAGTGTAAAAGGACATGACAATAAAGCAACACAGGATGTTTATGTTTATAAAATTTACTTAAAAGATTTAAAAGGTGGTAAGCATGAATTTGTTGGACATGTAACTTGCTTACCTGATTGGGATAAGCAATAAAATCTGAATTTGTAATTTCTTGTGTTGTAATCTGATGCTTTAAATTGTATTTATAATTAATACAACATTCAATTATATAGTTCCTCTTCTAAGTCCTTTTCCACTTTCAAATTTTCAATTATAAAATCTTGTCTTTCGGGAGTATTTTTTCCCATGTAATAATTGAGTAATTCTTGAATAGAAGCTTTCTGGTCAAGTAATACGGGCTCTAATCGCATATCTTTTCCTATAAAGTTTTTAAATTCATCTGGTGAAATTTCTCCTAATCCTTTGAATCTTGTGATTTCTGGTTTTCCACCTAATTTTTCAATCGCTTGTCTTTTTTCTTCTTGATTGTAACAATATATGGTTTCCTTTTTGTTTCTTACTCTAAAAAGTGGTGTTTGTAAAATATAAACATGATTGTTTTTTACAAGTTCAGGAAAAAATTGAAGGAAAAAAGTCATTAATAAAAGTCGGATATGCATGCCATCAACATCCGCATCGGTGGCTATAACAATATTGTTGTAACGCAAAGTATCTAAACCATCTTCTATATCTAATGCCGATTGAAGCAAATTAAATTCTTCATTTTCGTAAACTACTTTTTTACTTAAACCAAAACAATTGAGAGGTTTCCCTTTCAAACTAAATACTGCTTGAGTTTGTACATCTCTTACTTTTGTGATAGAACCACTTGCTGAGTCCCCCTCACAAATAAATAAAGTGCTTTCAAATCTTCTTGGATTTTTTTCATCAGTAAGATGAATTTTACAATCGCGTAATTTTTTATTGTGTAATGATGCTTTTTTGGCTCTTTCTCTTGCTAATTTTTGTATGCCTGCTAATTCTTTTCGTTCTTTTTCATTAATGAGGATTTTATTTTCAATGGCCTTTGCAATTTCTAAATTTTTATGTAAATAATTATCTAATTCTTTTGAAAGAAAATCACTCACAAAACTTCTGATACTTTGTCCTCCCGGTGCAATTTCCTGTGAACCCAATTTTGTTTTAGTTTGAGATTCAAATACAGGTTCTTGAATTTTTACAGAGATGGCCGCAATAATTGACTTACGAATATCAGACGCTTCATAATTTTTTTTGTAAAAATCCCGTAATGTTTTAACAATAGCTTCCTTAAAAGCATTCAAGTGTGTACCGCCTTGTGTAGTAAATTGTCCATTTACATAAGAATAGTATTCTTCTGTAAAATGTTCGTTACTGTGTGTAAAAGCAATTTCAATGTCTTCTCCTTTTAGATGTATAATGGGATATAAAGTTTCGCCACTGATATTTTTTTCTAATAAATCTTTAAGACCGTTTTCGGATTTGTAAATGTGTGTATCATTGAGTGTAAGCGTTAAACCGGTATTAAGATAAGCGTAGTTCCAAAGCATTTTGTCAACATATTCGTGGATAAAGTGATATTTTGGGAAAATTGAATCGTCAGGTGTAAATTCAATATATGTGCCATTGGGTTCATTAGTTGGTTTTATTTTTTCTTCTTTAATGAGTACCCCTTTACTAAATACAGCTTCTTTGCATTGTCCATCTCTGTATGCGATTACTCTAAAATGTGTAGATAATGCGTTTACGGCTTTTGTACCGACACCATTCAAACCAATAGATTTTTTGAATGCTTCACTATCATATTTTCCACCTGTGTTTATTTTGGATACAGCATCTACTACTTTACCTAATGGAATACCACGACCATAATCTCTAACAGAAACAGTACCTTGTTGTATTTTTACTTCAATTTTTTTTCCAAAGCCCATCATAAATTCGTCAATAGAGTTATCAATAATTTCTTTGAGTAAAACATAAATACCATCATCAAATGCAGAACCATCGCCGAGTTTGCCAATATACATACCCGGACGCATCCGTATATGTTCTCTCCAGTCAAGTGATTTAATAGATTCTTCGGTATATTGATGAGCAGGGTTTTGTTTAGCCATAAATTTTTTTGTGGCAAAATTACAATAATTTAATGATGTAATACAATAGAATGATTGTGAAATAATTTTTTAGAATACAAGTTACTATTTACCATTATACATTTTTCGCGCATCACATAATCACATTAGAAAGTATATTTTAATTATTCAATTGGGATTGTAGCAAAAATTTATATGAAATTATATCAAGTAAAAATGATTAAATTTGTAACAAAAAATACATTTAAAACTTAATTTGCGATAGTTTTGTGATAATCACTAAATAAATTAAAATATGAAAAATTTAAATTTGATTTTATTTTTTACTTTGATATTAATTCTAGTTAATTGCAAATCAAAAATTGAAAAAAGTGATAGAAATTGTTATATTGAATATATTGGATATTGGGAGCAAAAAAATAAAAATGAGGCAAAAATACCTGTCACATTGTTAAAGATTGATACAATTAATCATATTGGATATGAGATATTATATTCACAATATGGCAAAGAAATCCAAAAGACAATAATAATAGACAAAGATAACGCTATAAAATTTTATTATGATGAAGACACAACAAGCGCTTGTTATTTAGGAAAGTATAGATTGATGAATTTAGCTCCCAAACATTCTGATATATATTATATAAAATTTTACCCTAAAAGAGTATTAATAAAAGGTATAGAATAATTATATGAAATAATAGAAGATTAAAATAGGGAGATGATCGTAAAGTATAAGCGGAGGGAGGCGTATGTGATTGACGCACAAGGCAATGTGCTTGCCGTCTATTATGTGAAGGTAGAAAGTTTGATAGATAATTTGAATAACTAAACAAACATAATTTCAGAAAATTTTTGAATAATAGTATTTATTTGCAATATTTTTTTGAAAAAGTACGCAAAAAAACTGCTTTTAGAAGGCAATCTGCATACATCGTTATTTCGAGAATAGCGAAGCAATCTTAATATTTTTGCCAGCATGACAATTACGAGATTGCTTCGGGCTAATGCACTCGCAATGACGGGTATTTCACAGGATTGGAATAGGATATCCCAACGCAAGCTTCCAATGGATTTGCTAATTAAAAGCATTGAAGTGGAATTTTTTTTCAGAAATTAAAGTATCTTTTGTAAAATGAATACATTTACAATCATAAATTCAAAATCAATTATTTAATTCTCTATTTTTACGGCAATGATTTTTAGAAAGAAAACATATTTATTAGTTTTTAGTGTTGAGTTTTTAGTGTTGAGTTTTATGTATTCTCAAAAAATGGTGCAGGGAATTGTTTGCGATGAAGATTCTACAAAAGTTCTGCCATTTGTATATGTTATCAATAAAAATACAAGTTTTGGTACAGTAAGCGACATTAACGGAAAGTTTTCAGTAAAAGCAGGCGAAAGCGATACACTTGTTTTTTCTTATTTAGGATATATTAAACAATATATTCCTGTTAGTTTTTTACCTAAAATAAATTACAAAATTATAATGAAAAAAAATGTATATTCACTAAAACCTGTAAATGTCAGCGTTTTGAAATATCAAAACTATGAAAAAGATTATATGAAGAGAGTAATTGAAAAATCTCAAATGCCGACAATTGATATAATTCAAAGTCCTATCACTGCTTTGTATATGCAGTTTAGTAAAAAGGGTAGGGAGATGCAAAGATTATCAAAGATATTTGAAGAAATTTTTATCAAAGAGCAGGTTGAGAAAAAAATCAATCCACAAATTTTATATCAACTAACAGGTGATCCAAATGTAGATATTGAAGCATTGCGAAAATTTTGTGGGTTTTTTTTAAGTGATTATTTTATTTTGAATAATGATGGATATGATTTGTATTCAAGAGTATTAGAATGTTATTACAGATACAAATTTGAAAAAGAACATTAGCAGTGCAAGTCAAAGCAATTTTTAGTTATGATTTTTATCGTTATTATGAGCAAAGAGAAGTAATCTTAAAAGTATTACAATACACAACATTACGAGATTGCTTTTGACTGTCGTCCTCGCAATGACGGACATTTTCAACATGAGATTGCTTCGGGCTAACGCCCTCGCAATGACGAATAAACTCAAAACTCTTAACTATAAACTATTGAAAATATTTAAGTGATTATATTTAAATAATTTGAATAGTAACGATTATCTTATCCGAACTTTCTATAAATTTTTTCAAATATTATAGGGAAAATAAAGAGTGTAAAAAATGTAGCAGTAAGAAGGCCACCAATTACAACAATGGCAAGAGGTTTTTGAGTTTCAGAACCAATACCAGTAGAAATAGCGGCAGGCAGTAAGCCAATCATAGCCATTAATGCTGTCATTACAACAGGACGAATACGAGCTTTAACACCTTCTGTAATTGCAATATGCAAGGGCATTCTATTTTCAAAATTAGATTTAAATACTTGAGTAAGGATAACTCCATTTTGAACACATATACCAAGTAATGCAATAAATCCAACACCTGCAGATATTCCAAAATTAATACCTGTTAAATGTAAAGCAAAAATTCCACCCACTACACTAAAAGGCACATTCAATAATACAAGCAATGAATCTCTTGCATTTCCAAGCATGATGAACAAAATTACAAAAATGGCAATCAAACTTACAGGAATAACTTGTGCTAATCTATTACTTGCTCTTACTTGATTTTCAAATTCTCCAACCCAATTGATAGTGTAACCCTTTGGAAATTTAATTTCACTCACTTTTTCTTGTGCTTCTTTTATAGTGCTTCCAAGATCTCTTTCTCTTACAGAAAATTTCACTGCTATAATTCGTTTATTTCCATAACGATAAATAAATGCCGGTCCGGTAATTTTTTCAACTTTAGCAATTTCTTTTAATAAAATTTTTCCGCCGCTAATGGTAGGGATTCTTATATTCATAATTTCTTCTTCATTACTTCTGAATTCATTTTGAAAGCGAATCCGAATATCAAACTTTTTTTCACCTTCATAAAAAATAGAAGCTGTTTTTCCACCAATTGCCATTTCAATGACAGCGTTAGCATCTGCCGTTCTTACGCCATAAGCGGCCATTTTGTTTTGGTCTAATAAAATTCTAAATTCTGGTTGTCCGATATTTTTCAAAATACCCGCATCTTTTACACCCGACACATCTTTAATTTTGTTATACACCAATTCTGCTAATGAATCTAAAACATTTAAATCATTTCCAATAATTCTGACAGCGTTATTAGCATTTACGCCCGCCACTGCTTCTGCAACATTATCTATAATAGGTTGAGAATAATTGTAATTAATACCTTGAATTTCCGTAAGTTCTTTATTTATTTCTTCAATTAATTGATCTAATGATTTCTTTTTTGGCCATTTATCTTTTGGTAGTAAATTAACCTGCATTTGAACATAGTAAAATCCATTTGGGTCTTTTCCATCGTTAGATCTTCCAATTTGATTAAGCACTTCTTTTACTTCAGGAAATTTTAATAACTTCTTTTTTAATAGACGAACAATTTCAACTGATTGATTTAAAGATGCAGACATAGGTAATTTTGCTTCTACCCATAATGCTCCTTCATTAAGTTGAGGTAAAAATTCTGTACCTAAATACCTTGCTGAATAAATGGATAAAACAAATATTACCGAAATGATGCCTAATGTTAATTTTGAATTTTTGAAACAAAATAAAAAGAATTTGTAAAACCTATCTTGAATCCAATGCACAAAAGGATTTTTCTTTTCTTTGACATTCTTATTAAAGAATATAGCAATGAGTGCAGGAATGAGAGTAAGCACAAATATAAGTGCTCCTAATAATGCAAAACCTAATGTATATGCCAGTGGCGAAAACATTTTTCCTTCTACTTTTTCAAAAGAAAAAATAGGAATTAAAGCAGTGATGATAATTAATTTTGAAAAAAATATGGCTTTGCCCAAATCTGAACTTGTTTTCCTGATTACTCCATACTTCAATAATTTATTGAATTTTTCCATTCCTGTTTTATGGGCTAAATGATCTAACACTACAAAAACCCCTTCAACCATTACAACTGCACCGTCAATGATAATTCCAAAATCTACTGCTCCTAATGATAACAAATTTGCACTCATTCCTTTTAAGCGAAGCATAATAAAGGCAAACAATAATGAAAGCGGAATAATGATTGCTACTATTAATGTTGTTCGCCATTCTGCCATAAACAAAAATACAATTACAGTAACAAGTATGATACCTTCTGTTAAGTTACCTAATACGGTATGAGTGCAATAATTCATTAAATTATCTCTGTCATAAAATGTATTTATTTTTACATCTGGTGGTAGTATTCGTTCGTTCAATTCTGCAATTTTTTCTTTCACTCTTTTCAATACTTCTGATGGGTTTTCATTTTTTCGCATTACTACAATTCCTTCTACAACATCATCATTCATATTTCTTCCTGCCTGACCAACTCTTGGAAATGCTGATTCTTTTACAGTTCCAATATGCTTAACCAGAATGGGGTTTCCATTAATATCATCCACAATTACATTTTCTAATTCTTCAATACTATTTATCAACCCAATACCTCTTACTACAAATGCTTGATTGTTTCTGATAATAACATCGCCGCCTACATTTACATTTGCTTTTTCTAATGCTTCATAAACATCTATAGGTGTCAAATCGTAGCGTGATAATAAAATAGGATTTAATTGTACTTCATACACTTTTTGTTCCCCTCCAAAAGACACTACATCTGCAACACCGGGCACACTTTTAAGTTCTCTTTCAACCACCCAATTTTGTATGGTTAATAAATCTCGTGTATTTCTGAATTTACTATCCAGAGTATATCTAAAAATTTCTCCTGTTGGACCATAAGGTGGCTGTACTTCTGGCTCTACATCTGGTGGAAGAGAAACATTTCTTAATTGATTATTCACTTGCTGACGAGCAAAAAAATCTTCTACATCATCGTCAAATATGATAGTTACAATAGATAATCCAAACATTGTAATACTTCTTACACTCGTCTTTTTCTGAACGGGATTCATTGCTAATTCAATAGGAATGGTTACATATCTTTCTACTTCTTCGGCACTTCGGCCATTCCATTGTGTTACAATAATTATTTGTGTGTTTGTTACATCAGGAAACGCTTCAATAGGAGTTTTCAAAAAACTAATTACCCCCCAAATGGCAATAATTAAAGTTCCAAAAATAACTGTCCATCTGTTTTTAATGGAAAATGTTATGATATTTTTTATGAGTGAATTCATTCAGAATAATTTTTAATTTTCCATTATTGCATCAAAAACTAACAAATTGTTTTTTGTAATATACTTTTCGCCTTTTTGAATACCTGATTTTACAAATATCTTATCAGAAGTTTTTCTTTCAATCTCAATTTCTCGCACATCTATATTACATTTATCTTTGTAAATCACTGCAAAATATTTTCCATTATCAAAAATAACTCCTGATTGACTTAAATATGGAAGTGTAATTTTATCTGTAAAATAAACTTTTACCCGAGCGTACATTTCTGGTTTTAATAAAGCATTTTTATTGTTTAATTCAATAGCTATTTTCATGGTGCGAGTAACAGGATCAAGCATTTCAAAAATTTTGTCTATTTGGCCATAAAAAACAGTATCGGGATATGCAATGGTTTGCACTGCTACTTTTTGTCCAACTTTAATTTTGTGCATATCAGATTCATAAACATTAGCAACTACCCAAAGTTTTGAAATATCAGCAATAGTAAGCATTTCATCAGGATTATCTGAACGAATTTGCATGCCTGCTGAAATGTTTTTTGTAATAATATATCCACTAATAGGCGATTTTAATGTGTATGTGCCTGTTTCGTTGATGTGATAAATACTAAAAATAGAATTTAATCTTTTCAACTCTGCCTGTGCTTTTTCCAATTCTTTTTGTGAGTTAATATATTCTTTTTCAGAAATGAGTTTGCTTTCATACATATCTTTTGCAACATTCAAATTTTTTTGTGCGATTTGCAAATTGGCTTCTGCATCTGCAAGTTCTTTTTCAAATTCTGCTATATCACTACTGATAATTTCTGCCAACGGTTGTCCTTCCTCAACATAATCACCAATTTCTACATATAATTTTTTTACTATACCACTGATGAGTGGATAAATTTTAATGTTCTTTGAAGGCACTGCTTGTATTTTTCCTGCCAAACTTAATTCATTCTCAACATTCCCTTCTTTTACTTCATCTAATTGAATTATTTTCATCATAGAATCTGTCAAACAAAATTGTGTTTTATCAGATTTGGTTTGCTTATTTTCCGTTTTGCAACCTGTAAGATAAAATTCGTTCAATGCCAGTAATATCAAATATAACAGCAATTTATTTTTCATATTATCAAATTTATTTAATTACTTTTTTTCCTACTAAATAATTTAGAGTTTCCTTGTGATAGAAAATTTTTATTTGTAAATTATAATATTGTTGAACAGCATTTATGTAACTATCAAAAAAATCTGCATACTCTACAATAGATATATTTCTTTTTTGAAAGTTTTCACGCATTCCATCTTTGATATTATCAAAGTTTTTCAAAAATTCTTTTTGAGTAGATTCATAAAGTTTTTTTGAAACAAGCAATTTTTCATATTCTGAAATAATTTCTTGTTTTAATTCTCTTTCTTTTTGTTTAATATCTGTTTCTGCTTGCTTCATCAAAAATTCTGAATATTTTATATTACCTTGATTTCTATTGAAAACCGGCAATGGCATACTTAATGAAATGCCTGAATAATTTAAAATAAAACTTCCTGTTCGGTCATAATTATATCCTATTTGAAAATCAGGCACTGCTAATGATTTTTGCAAACTGTAATTTTGTTTAGCATAATCATAATTTTTCAATACTAAAAAATAATCAGTACGATGAGATAAAGCAGTATCTATCAATTCATTAATTTTTAGTTGTTCAACATTATTCAAAATAATTGTATCACTTTTGAATGAAATATCATTTGTAATGGGTTTTCCAATAAATACAGATAAATCTTTCTTTAAATCTGTAATTTGTTCAGTTACTTCATTTTGAATGGATTGTAAATTAAACAACAATGCTCTTAATCTAAAAACTTCTCTTAGTGATATATTTCCTTTTTGAAATTGATTTTCATATTGATTAACCAAAGGTTCAAGTTCACTAATTTCAATTTGAAAAATATCTCTCATCTTACTATAAAATTTTAATTGATAATAAATAATATGCATTTGATAAATTAAATTGCTAACCAATGCATCAAATTCTAATTGAGATAATTCCGAGTTTAATTTTGCTAATTGAATTTGTTTATTTCTTTTGCCAGCAGTGCGTATGAGTTGTTGAAATTGAAAAATATATTCACCACTTGCAGACATGTCAAAATACCTTTGATTATTTGAATTGTAAATGTTTTGTTCCAGATAGATATTTGGATTGTCTAATAATTTTGCTTGCTGTATCAGAGCTTTTTGTGCATCTACATTGTATTTTTTGGATAAAATAAAAAAATTGTTTTGAATGAATAATGAATCAATAATTCCAAGAGATAAAGTATTTTGAGATATACTATTTACAATATTAAACAATATGATGTATAAAACTAAAAGAAATCTCATTTAATTCTAAATTAAAATTTTGCAGCAAATTTATACCAAAGTTACTATAAACTATAAATTCCGAAAAAATTCTTTTTAAACACAAAGAACACCAAGATTTTTACACAAAGAACTCTATGAGTTAGTGGGTTTATCAAGTCCTTTGTGCACTTTGTGATAAGTAATTAACTTTGTGCACTTTGTGTTTAAAATTTTGGAAACTTGCTTTGTTTTGATATTCATTGTTTTTTTATTTCCAACCACCACCTAATGCTCTGTATAGATTGATAGCGGCTTGCATTTGTTGTTTTTTTGTTTCAATTAACTCATATTTTGCTTCTAATGCATCTCTTTGAGTAAGCAAAACTTCCATATAATCTGCTCTGGCATTTTTGAATAAATTGATGGAAATATCAACTGATTGCGTTAATGCTTCTACCTGTTGTTTTTTTAAGTTGTAAGCATTTTCTAAATTGATGATATTAGCTTGTTGATTAGCCACTTCTGAATATGCGTTAATAACTCTTTGTTCATAAATATAAGCAGTTTTGTTTTGTTCTGCAATGGCTGAAAAATAATTTGCTTTCAAAGCATTTCTATTTACAAGTGGTGTAATAAATTCTCCAACTATTTCCCACAGCAATGATTCAGGTGTTTTGAATAAATAATTTCCGCTGAATGCCTGCCATCCCAATACTCCATCTAACTTTAATGACGGATAAAATTCTGCTTTTGCAGATTTTATTTCTAAACGGGTTGCCATCAATTGAAGTTCTGCTTCTTTAATATCTGGTCTGTTTCTTAATAATTGCGATGGAATACCTGATTGTACCTGCAAAAGATTCATATCAGGAAAAATTTTAGGATTTCTTGGAATAGGTTGTGGAAATCTACCTAATAGAAAATTCAGTTTGTTTTCAGTTTCAACAATTTGTTGTTTGATATAATAAATTTTGCTTTGATTTTTCAATACTTCTGCTTCAAATCTTTTTACTGCAAGTTCAGTAGTTCGTGCGGCGACTTTTTCCTGTTTTACTATTTCTAATGCGTTAATCAAAATGTCAATATAATTTTGTGTTATTTCTAATTGATTATCAAGTGATAATAATTCGTAATATAAACTTGCTACTTCAGTAACTAAACGAGTAACTAAATAATTTTTTCCCTGAATAGTAGAAAGATATTTATACACAGCCGCTTTTTTGCTGTTACGAAGTTTTTTCCATATATCAATTTCCCATGATATATTAGCACCAAGTAAGATATCGGGTAGTGGATCAGGAAATTTTTTATCGTCTGTTATGTTCAATTGTTCTTCAACAGCACCGTTAAATGTATATTTTGCGGGCTTTTCTAATCCTGATCCTAGAATAGCACCTATATATGGCAGGTATTGTGCTTTACGAAATCTGACATTATTTTGAGCGATATTGATTTCCTGCAAAAAAATGTTGAGTTCCTGATTATTTTGTAATGCAATAGAAATTAGATTATTCAGAGTTGTATCTTTAAAAAATTCTTTCCACGAGATATTTGCACTATTTGTTGTATCGTTATTGTTTTTTGAAAGAATATAAACTTCGGGTGTTTTTCTGTTTTCAGATTTTTGTGTATAAGGCGGAATGACACAAGAGTGCAAAATGTTCAATAAAATAATTATTCCAAAAACATTTTTGATTTTCATTTTATTTAATTTTTTAATGATTATTATTTGTTTGATTTTCTTCATCATTTTCATCTTCATCAACAGGGAAAGTATCAATGTTGTGAGCAAGAGCTTCTGTTAACGCAGTTTCTTCTTCTTTTTTGATGAGATGTTTTCCTGAAGCAAGATTGCCAAAAATATAATATAAGCCGGGAATAATAAATACCCCCAGAATAGTACCAACTATCATACCTCCTAATGAAGCAATACCAATAGTTTTATTACCAACAGCTCCAGCCCCTTTTGCTAATGCAAGAGGAATAAGACCAGCTACAAAAGCAAATGAGGTCATCATAATAGGTCTAAATCTCATTTTAGCACCTTCAATGGCAGCTTCCTTAATAGGCATTTTTTCAAGAGCATGTTTTTGATTAGCAAATTCTACAATTAATATTGCATTTTTACCTAATAGTCCAATTAGCATTATCAAAGAAACTTGTGCATAAATATCATTCTCTAAACCAAATGCTCTTAACACAAAGAAAGTTCCAAATATTCCAGGTAAAACAGAAAGCAATACTGAAAAAGGTAATATAAAACTTTCATATTGTGCTGCAAGAACTAAGTACACAAAAATCACCACAATAATGAAAATATACAATGCTTCATTGCCTCTATCAACTTCATCTTTTGATAAAAATGACCAGTCAATATCGTAACCTTGGGGTAGTTTTTTTTCTGCTATTTCTTTAATAATTTGAATGACTTCACCACTACTATATCCGTGAGCGGGTTCGCCTCTTATAGAAGCTGTTGGATATAAGTTATATCTATTGATTTCATTGGCACCTTGCATTTTTACCAATTTTACCATTGACGAAAGTGGCACCATTTTGTCGTACTTATTTTTCACATAAATATCGTTTAAATCTGTGGGCTTAGCTCTGTATTTTGGATGTGCCTGAACAAACACTTTAAAGTACCATTCATATTTAATAAATCCTAATTCATAAGTACTACCAATAAAGATAGATAAAGTATTCATAATATCTTCAATAGACACACCTTTTTGCATAGCTACTTTGTTGTCAATAATAATTTCATATTGGGGATAATTTGCAGCATAAAAAGTGAATACACCTGTTATTTCTTTTCTCTTTTTTAATTCTTCAATAAAATCATTAGTAACTTTTTCAAGTTGTTTATAATCACCCGTATTAGTTTTATCTAATAATTGTAATGAAAATCCACCTGCATTACCATAGCCGGGAACAGAAGGCGGTTCAAAAAATTCAATAGTAGCACCTGGAAAATCTTTTGTATATTCTTTTAATTCAGCAATAATATCCTTCACTGTTTTTTCTCGTTCATTCCATGGCTTTAGATTAATCATAATAGTTCCAGCATTAGATCCTCTACCTTCTGTAAGAATTTCGTACCCTGCATAAGATGCAACGGATTGTATTTCAGGAATTTTAGAAACTATATCCTGTAATTTTTTAGTTATATCGTATGTTCTTTCTAATGTAGAACCGGGGGGCGTTTGAATAATTGTATAAATAGTTCCTTGATCTTCACCAGGAATAAATCCAGATGGCATTGTTCGTGTTACAAGAAATATCCCAACTGCACATATTATTAAGAAGCCAATTGTAAATAATTTTTTATCAACAACTTTTTCAAGGAATTTTACATATCTCATTGTCAGATTAGAAAACCAATGATTAAAAGCGTCAAAAAATTTATTGAAAAAGTTCTTTTTATGATTAGAATTATGATCTATTTTTTTAAGCATCATTGCAGATAATACAGGCGTTAAAGTAAGTGCCACTAATCCCGATAAAATAATAGCAGAAGCCATTGTTACAGAAAATTGTTTGTAAAAAATACCAACTGGCCCAGACATAAATCCTACAGGAATAAATACTGAAGCCATTACTAATGTAATAGCAATAATTGCCCCACTAATTTCACCTAAAACCAACTGTACTGCTTTATATATAGATAAATTTGGATTATCTTCTAATTTAGCATGAATGGCTTCTATTACTACAATAGCATTATCTACTACAATTCCAATAGCCAATACTATTGAAAAAAGTGTAATCATATTGATAGTCAACCCAAAAGATTGTACAAATATAAAAGCCCCTATAAGAGATACAGGCACTGCTAAAATGGGCACAAATGTTGAACGCCAGTCACCTAAAAATATCAGAACTACAAAAGCAACAAGCAAAAAGGCATCTCTCAATGTATGTAAAACACTTTCTGTTGATGCTTCTAAAAATTTTGACACATCATAATTGATTTCATAATGCATGCCAGGTGGAAGGTTCTTTTCTATTTCTTTTAATTTTTCCTTAACTCTTTCTATTGTTTCACTTGCATTGCTTCCATACGCTTGCTTTAAAGCAATGGTTGCACAAGGATAAGTTTTACCGTTTATACTTAAACTTGAATAAATATCATAATACTCACTACCCAACTCAACATCTGCAATATCTTTTAATTTTATCAATTCTCCTTTTGAATTTGACCTAATTACAATGTCATTATATTGCTCTGGTTTGTTGAATCTTCCTACATAGGTCAAAACATATTCTAATGATTGAGATTCATACCCATCTGCTCTCCCTAATCTACCAGGGGTTCCAATAATACTTTGTTTTCCCATAGCTTCCATTACTTCTTCTGGCGATATATTATATGCACGCATTCTATCAGGTTTTAACCACACACGCATAGCATATTGACGGCTACCAATCATATACCCCTGTCCAATTCCATTGATTCTCTGAAGTTCAGGTAAAACTTTTACATACGCATAATTAAATATGTATCTCATATTAGCATTAGGGTCATCACTATAAAAATTGATGTTCATTAAAATACTGGGTACTAATGGCATTACTACAACACCTTCTCTTTGAACTAAAACAGGTAATCTATTCAAAGCCGCCATTACTCTATTATTCACATTAACCACTGCATCGCCAGGATCAACACCTAAATTAAAAACTACTCTGATGTTTGCTTCTCCGGCACTGGTAGCATCTGATAGCATATACCGCATACCCGGTACACCATTGATGGCTTGTTCTAATGGTGCTAATACAGATTCTGTCAGAATTTTTGCACTTGCACCAGGATAAGATGCACGAACAATTACCATTGGTGGAGCAATGTTAGGAAACTGAGAAGTAGGGGTGGTTTTGATAGACAATAGCCCAATAAATACAAGCAAAATAGATATAACTATTGCTAATACTGGTCTATGTAATAATTTACTAAACATGGTTAATTAAATTTTAAAATTATTCAGCATACACTTTAAGATGATTGAAAACATTTTTGGGGTCAATAAACTTAAACTCAGAAAGTTTTTCACCATCTTTAATTTTACGAATACCTTCTAAAACTATTTTTTCATTTTCATTGACACCTTTTTTTACGATATAAATATCCTCTAATTCTCCATCTATTTGAATCTCTCTGCTATGCACTACATTATTTTTATCTACTACAAATACAAATTTTTTCTCTAATACTTCAAAAGTTGCTTTTTGTGGAATTAAAATAGCATTTTTGTATGGAAATGAAAGCAATATATTACCTGTTTCACCATGTCTTAATAATTTTTCAGGATTAGGAAAACCCGCCCTAAAAGCAATGTTTCCAGTTTCATTATCAAAATCAGCTTCAATAGTTTCAATTACACCATCATAAGGAAATATCTCTTGATTAGCCATTCTTAGTTTTACATGAATAGTGCTGTCAGAATGATACATTTTTTTGAAATTTAAATATTCAGCTTCGGGCATATTAAAATAGGGGATTATAACAAAAAATGGACCAAAAATTAAGTTTATAAATGTATTTTCTGTTGCAAATTTAATCATTTTTATTTGATATAATTTCATATAAATTTTTGATTTTTGTTCCGCTCCTTCGGAGCGG